>Ga0209363_1001244_pt1 | contig 11904 bp, 8 predicted proteins | sample WorMetexBAHAMAS3_FD_187385 | JGI IMG/M metagenome (GOLD analysis project Ga0209363, IMG submission 187385) | Marine gutless worms symbiont microbial communities from Max Planck institute for Marine Microbiology, Germany - Inanidrilus exumae... | ecosystem: Host-associated > Annelida > Digestive... | reverse complement strand
CATGTTGTGGATGCTGTGTCGTCGCCACAGCATCCACAACATGTGGATGACGGTGGTACGAGCAGAACGTCACCGCCCGTCTCTGTAACTCTGACTCGTAACAGACAGTCGTGGTTGCTGCGGCTGTTCGAGTCCAGACTGTTTGATATGTCCATCGCCATTCAGTATTTGTTTAACTCCAAAGAGAGTGGCGTACAGACATACATCGGTGAGTCTTCTGGCTGTAATGTACTGCTACCGCTACTTCCGTTTAGCGTTTGTTTTTCCAGGCGAACGGTTTCCCTCTGGTCCTCCTCCTCCACCTCTCCGAGAAACAAACCTCTGGGGATTACTATATTGGCTTTTAACGGGCCAGATGAAGCACTACAGGGAACACAAAACATTAACCATAACTATTATTCTGTCACATCCTTTCTATGTCTACTGTCGGCGTTGTTCCCTTGACGTTAGCTCATTGACGCAAGCACCTGTTTTGTCTCTGATATTATTATCATTTGTGCTGCAAAGGGACTTTAAACTCCCAACTAACTTACTAGGCCAGCACCTGTTCTGGCTGAGTATTGCTACGATGCTGATACTTTTACATTTTGATGATATGTTTGCTGTAGTTTAACGGCTGCTGACCGTGACCGTTATTCCGGTCCAAGCAGAGCATTTGATTCAATACATGCGTGCATGCGTGTGTCTGGGCAGTAACTTACAAGCTAAAGACCTTGACCTACATATTATGCATGCTGGTTCATCCTGTCCCTATATAGGTCGTCAGGTTCGAAGGTCTTAAGTCAGAGCTTATCATCACCGGATGCAAAATGTCTCTTTCAGCTGTGGATGCACACTACGACGAGATGTTTTTTGATTGTTTGCTAGTTCTAAGCCAACTCAGCCTTTCATCCTTTTGAGGTCAATAAATGAGTAGTGAGCTGTAGTCGGGTGTGCACTACCTCGTTCGGGTTGCCATCTGGTGAATGCTTACAGAGTAAAGGCAGGATGGTTCATTCCATTTGTGCATAAACGTGTTTGTGGCAGGTAAAACTGTGTCATCCCTCTAACACGTGCCATTCCTGAGTGTACTAGAGGTGGTTACGATGATGTGCTATAGAAATCGATGTTTCTTTACTATACTTTACTTTACTTCTTTGTGCCAAACTGGTTCATGCAACCTTGAGGGGGCGCTTTCTGGTTTATATGTGCTTTTGATTTTCTTTGTTTTTTACCCGCACAATGCTATGCTAGCACGGTATTTGCTGTCATCGAATGTCTGTCTGTTTGTCCATCCATCTGTCTGTCACAAGTTGGAGTTCTATGAAAATGGCGAAACTTAGGATCACAACGCCGCATGATAGCCCAGGGACTTTAGTTTTATGACGCCAAATTTGTCTGTGCAATTCTGGTGCGATCAACACCAGTAGGGCACGAACTGCAGGTGGGGTAGTTAAAACTACAGTTGTTTGACCAGTCGAAATCTCTCTCCGGCTTAGATGCCTTACCAATGAACATTTGTATCCATCTGCCATGGTGGTTCACGTCCACGATGATGCACTGAAGAAGGAATATGTGGTGTCATCAACAACGTTGATTGTCATGGAAGTCTGCTTATCACATGTACAACTCACTTCAGCGTTACATTATCACTTACATGTATGTGAGATGGAGCATCACATGCTCGTTGTGTGATAGTTGAGTCTGTTGCAACGACGCGTGTACAAAACTTTGCAGGTAGCTGAATAAAAAGTGCCAGTTGCTGAAAGAAAGTGCTCCTCAGGCTCACATGTGATCTGTCTCTATCTGTTTACTTTATTTGTACGACAGTAGGACAACATTTGAACTGACACAGAGTTGCGCGGGTCTCTGATAGTTGAGCCTTTTGTTATACACGTGCTGTTATTTGGATAACTGGAAGGGCATTTGGCTTGCAAAAACAAACGTGTTTCAGAAATGCTGAAGATTTTTCCTAGAAGTAGTAGTAGTAGCAGCAGCTTGTGTTGTGCTGTGCTAATGTGCTATGCTACATGCTGCTGCAGAATGACCTAAGAGTCCTTGTTGCAGGTAATCGCATGTTTAGTTTCTGTGAAGACGATGTCGACTTTTTCCTGCCTCAGTTGCTGACGTTGTACATCAACATACACGACGTGGCTGAAGCAACTCATCCATACATTGTCTACAGGTGAACGTCCTGTGTTAATTGCTCTTTTAAAATACATACTTTTGTATTACTGCTGCTCGTCCTGTCACCAAGCACTAGTTATCCATCTTGTTATGCTAGCCACGTCTAGTGGTAAGTGCAATGTGACGGTCTGGCATCCGTCTGTCTGTCTGTTTTCTAATCTTAATAGAGCATGCAGTGCATACTCAGTGTGACTCACCAGGGGGCAGCATGCAACACAGCCACATGTCAGCCAGTGTACATTTCGGCCTGACGGTAAGGTGGACCAACGTACTTGTTTCATTCTAAAGTACACATGCTGTTTGTGAAATGTAATGTGCAGCGGTGTGTTGATGATGTATCTATGTAGATGTCGGAAGAGTGTGGAGTTCAGTATCAGGACGGCGTGGTTGATAGGTGCGTACGCTGCAGATGTGAACAAACCTCGTTGGAAGACGTCGCAAGGCGTCAAGCTGAGAAAGATGATATTGCACGAAGAACTGCGGTCAGTCACGTTCTTTTGACACAGTTCATGTGCTTCTTTCTCTTGCCTCGTCATCGTTGTTGCCATGAATTCAGCTTGGACTGTAATGTGGCTGTCGAATGACCTCGCAGTAGCTTTCCTGCAGAGGTTTGCAACAGATATCATTATCATGGCAGAGCTGGACTATCCACGTGACGTTTGGTTGCTTCTTATGATCTCAGGCTTGGAAACGAAATGGGCCTACTCGCGAGGAAGTAAATAAGTAAGGAAGTAACTAAGTAAACGATTTATATAGCGACGGAACGGAATCAACAAATGAATCTGGCCACATTGCAGCCCTGGAGCTTGTATGGTTGTATGGGGCAAACAAAATCATTCAGTTACAGATGCAGTTACATTGATTAATTAACTGTTGTTACTACACAGTGCACAGAGATCTTGTTTTATAATTTAGCATATTGCCGCTGGCTGCATATAGCAGGTAGCGGGTATGGCGTCCATCTGTCTGTCTGTCCTATGCATGAAAAATTGGCGGTCTGGCGTGACGCCAGCATTGGGGTCTGACACAGGCTTGTTTGATTTCAGTCAATAATGTTATGTTTATTGCATGCTGTTAAGTGAATTATGAGCGCTCCCGCACACACACACACACACACACACACACACACAACACTGAGGTATTTTGGCGGCATTCCAGCACTGGCTGGCTGTACCAGGTCCTGTGTGACTGCTACATTGTGTAAAAACTACTTTCCGCTTACATCACACTGTGTTTGCTGTATGGTTGTTTATTGAGATGTTAGTTGGCTGGGTGTGGCATGTGACATTGAATTACTCAAGCTGTTATAAGTCTCTTGTTGTCATTTAGAGCCCTGGCTGCTGGTGTATCTTGCACTGGGTTGATTCCAGTAGCAGGATGATAGTACCTTTCAGAGCTGTTTGATGCTGGCTAAATCCTTTTGTTCCACTTCATAGTTCACTCTGTTGTGGATAAGACTGCATGTAGTGCACCCTGTGTGCTGTTTAGCCCACATGGCATTGTGATGACGAAAGGCTTATGTTTTACTGCTGTGGTTTTTTCTTTCTTTTTTTTTCATTTTCTGACACTTAATCTCTGAGGTCGCAGAACGGATCTCAACCAAATTTTGACATATATTCACTTATGACTGTCATTTGAAATATTTGGTCCGAACTCCCACGGTCTGGGGGCAAAAACCGCTTTTTTTGACCGACTTTGAACTTTGATCGAACATATCTTTGTAATGGAACATGCAACAACCAACGGAAAGAAACTTGTCAATCTGCAGGGACTCTCCTGCATGCCCCCAAATTTGGTGAACTTTGGTCCAGAAATGGCTGAGAACAGTTGGCAAGTTTTTGCCTATGCCCTAAATTTTCGCATTGGGAGACACTGCCAGCCTTGTGTCATGGACGTTATTTAACAGACAGCAGGCAAACTTTGGCACGTGTTATGTAGTGGCTGGCATGAGCTTACAGTCTAGAACAACAGAATGTCAGGCGGGCTCACGCTGGACTTTGCCATGCATCTAGTTCATTTAGTTTTTATTACGAGCAGTTAGTTCTGCGTGTATTCTTGTTTGTGTAATTGTCAGGTTCATTTACGACATTACCTACTAGTAGCAGAAAAGCAATAAACAGTTCTTGCTCGGGCATAGTTTACACTTCTTAGGTTGACTCTTCGACAGAGTCAACCTAATAAAGCCGGTTTCAAATGTCCGTCGGTCCACAAAAAGTTTCTTCAATTTCAATGAAATTTGGCGTGTAGATAGAGGTCGATGAGTGATGCACGACGGTGTGCAGTATGACCCGATCTAAGGTCAAGGTCACGAGCCCTTCAGAGTTGGAAATCCGGCCATTTTCAACAGCTATCTTCTCCATCATTTACAATGGGAGCTGGCAACTGGCCACGGATTCTTAAACTAGGGCACAATATCTAAATTTGTTCAGGCTGGATTTTTTATACTTGGTCTAGTTTTTGTGTCACATGACTTTGAAGTTTACAGAAACGTCAGTTCTGAAGAGTCGACCGTGAGTCCCATACGGGGCTAATTTTTATATGCTTCATATTAATAATGGTAAGATAGTTGGCAGACAGTGTTAGCAGGTAATTGTTGGCCTCTGTGCTATGCTTTGCATTGGTATCATTGATATCAACGTAGTTCTGTTGATTGGTGGACAGAAAATGGCTATGCTATTTGATGTTTCTATGTCTGTCTGTGTTTCTTCATCTTTGAATTGCACACGGGGGTGGGCAAAGTCTGCTATCTTAAACCTTAATTGCCTTGATCATACTGCTTCAAAGACGATGACAGGAAATATGATAATTGGATATAGGACTAGTTTGCGTCTTTGCAGATGAACATAAACTTGACATTTTGAGGAAAAGTTTTGCAAAAGAATAATGTTAATAGGCATAGAAACTGGAATGAATTTTAGTTTTCTGAAAGTGAATCTGAAACTGGAGCTTAAAATAAATGCAATAGAAAACCGTGTGTCCACAGTAATTTGGCAAAAGGCCACATCGCTGACTTGGCACCCCTTGTGGATGCAAATGGATTTGTCCGTTGTTGATCCCATCTAACACATTGTTCCTTTGACGTTGAACCCACGTGAATCAGTCCCGCAAACAGCATCTCTATGGGTCAGCTGTTTTACAGTGCTCACGAACGTGACCATCAGACAGACAGACAGACTGCACTATAGCGTCTGTAGCAATAGCCTGCATGAGTGCATGCGATGCGGCCTGATGAAAGTAAAAATGGAACTGAAGTTAGCTCAGCAGAGTGGAATAGATATCGAAATGTGATTAAGATCATGGAAGTGGACTATCACTGGTGATGAGTGAATGTTTCTGATGTACAGGCCTGTGTCAAAAACGCATAGTCAGTCTTCATCGAATCACAAGTCTGTCCCTACATTTGGTCCCTTCAAGAAGACCCATCATCATCATCATCGTTCCAAATCGGATGCTAATGGTAAGATTTTCTCTGACATTGAGCTTTTACCTTTGCTGCACAGTTCTATGTCTTCCTTATTCCAATGGCAAAGGTGTTATGTTTATGGGCTGTTCCATTGTCCCGTTTGTTTGTCCGGACAGATATTCTTACCACGATATCTCATGAATTCCTTGAACAATTTTGATAAAACTTGAGGGAATATTTACTAGCTCCTACTACTGACCAAATTAGGTTCTGGAGGTGAGAGGTCAAGGTCACAGCAGGCCGTCAATGTGGCTAAGGCATTCTTGTCGATGCTGGGGCATCAAAGTCTGTCTTCTAGTTTCTTATTTTTTTATCCTATAGAGAACTTACTCTCATTGTTTGGGTTCTGTCAGACACATGGAACACAGTTTATACGAGGGGCGTTCAAAATGTTCATAGACTGACACAAGATATCTACATCATACTTTGTCACTTTTCAACATACACTCCTGCAACTGAAATGCACTTGGTCCAGCATTTCTGCAAAGCTCGGATTCCGTTGCAGAACAATTGTTGATCTTGCTCTTCCAGCCAGCCATTTGACGTGCCATTTGCGTCTTTTCGTGAATTTCTTCCACTTTTATGCTTCTATAATTTAAGTAAATACGTAAGTAAGGAGATTTATACACAGTGCTTATAAATGTAGGGTTGTATCTGACAAAAATTTTCAGTCTTATTTTCTAAACTGAAGGATTTCATGACAGGACGCAATTTTGCGCCAACGACGATATTATCTGCACAGAAAATTGCTAGCTGGAAGAGCAAGATCAATGATTCTAGTTTGTTGTGAAGCTTCTGACTGTTGTGAAGGGTAACTGTTGTGGACATGATTCTGGATGTGTGCTGTACAGGTGTGCATGGGGACACGGTGCTGACACGAAGCACAAGTACAGGTAACATGCAGGTTATAGCTGGCGACCTGTCATCTGGGCATGCGTTTGACAATGGCTGTACCTGTCATCATGTTGACTGTCGCTGTGGTGCTCCAAGACTTCGTGCTCAGCTGGAGTTTGTTGGTGCGCTTGTGAACATTAGCAAGCGCCTATCACAGCTACCGACCAAGGACGTGCGCAGTGAGTAGATGCTACTTTGCTCAGTTCAGTTTGACTTCATGATGTGTGTGGCAAATCAGCTGGCATGTCTGCTTTCGCTACCAGCTTCCCGTCCCCTCCAATAGACAGCATCAGAGCTATGATGATTGTCTGGAGGTTAGGAAGGAAAATAATCAGTACTGTTCTGTGCTGTATTGTGTATGACAGTTGAGCACAATGATACACACGCGCGTGTATGTGAACAGCCCTTAAATTTGCATGTTCCTTTAGGTTTAGACTTTATTTCTTTGTTTTTTTTGTGTTAGCTTAGATCATTTTTATTCTTGTGTTGCTTGTTTTTGTTTTGTTGGGTTTAGTTTCTTCAGTACCAAGCCAAGAGATTGGCTGGGAAGAATGCCTCCAAAATGTCCGTATGTTGTAGGGGATTAAAACCATTGCTTCAACCCACAGCAGAAGAAGTTCCGCGGTTGGCTGAAGTGACATTACTGTTGTGATAGCTACTGGTGGCACGATATGGCCGTGGGGGGAAACGATGGATACGGTACGATACTGCACAAAATGTCGCAATACAATACGGTCCTGAAACGCTTGGCTGTATTTGACAACTATATGTTGCTACTTGCACTGTCTACAGTCTGATATTAATATAGCATTCTCACTGACACGTTCACATGCGTTTGAACGCCGACGAAGGTTGTTGAAGGCGTTTGAACGCGGGGGACGAGATGATATGAAAAATTTAGCATTTATAGATTTCAGTAGCATTCAGACTTGATGTTATCTACCACGGTCGATGGCGGTTGAACGCCATCTGAACGTCGTCGATGGTGTTCACATGTGTGCAAGCATGGGTGATAGCCTCAAAAATTCAGCATTGATAGATTTCAGTAGCGTTGTCACTGATGCCATCGATGGCGTTCGAACGTCGTCGACAGCGTTCGAATGACGTCAACTGCGATTGATCACGGTTGACGGCGTCAGTGAGAACGTTACACTGAAATCTAGCAATGCGAGATTTTGAGACCATTTTCCGCTTTCGTACGTATGCATATGCCGACATCGGAGTGCAGCTGTTGTTGATTGCAGTCGACCGTGGTAGACGGTGTCAGTTTGAACTATACTGAAATCTATCAATGCTGGACGGTCGAATGTTGTCAACAAGATTGGAGTCGGCAAGGAGTCGGACATTTACGCCGTTGCCAATGGAAACCATGAGCAGTTGCGTCTGAAGTTGCCTCGGCTTGGAAGAACATCGTTTTGGCAGCTGAAGAACAAACGTGATTACCACGAGCACCGATCCTCAACGCTATTGACGACGTTCAAACGTCGTCAACCGTGGTTGATCACGGTTGACGGCGTCAGCGAGAATGCAATACTGAAATCTAGCAATGCTAGACTTTTGAGACTGTCCTCCATGTTCGCACACCATCGACGATTTTCTAACATCGTTGACGACGGTCGGCACACATCAGTGAGGAGTCCACTTGAGACTTCACTCTAGCAGACCCCCACACACGGCATCACAGCGGATATGTGGAGGGCGTCCAGCAACTGCTCGTATATGAGTGTGACTGCACACTGGCTGGACAACTGGTACCCACAACAAGTGCCTGGCTATCCGTCTGGCACTGGGCAGCCACACCGCCGATTTCATTTGACGTAATTCCGCAACAGTACCAAAATGTATTGAGGTGGACAGGAGAGGATGCTTAAACAAACATCAACCTCCTTTACCAGGCAGGTACTGGCACTTCGCACGTCCGGAGGGTCTGTCTGAATGCATCGGCCTGCCTTGGAATGTAACACTAATTACTGCTCGTCCGTCGCTCTGTTTGTTGCTGATGCCGACAGCGCTGAGCGCGAACATTGCTGCAGACGACGCGCATCACTAGAGTATTGCAGCATATAGATTTGTTTGAGAGGGTATTATCACAATATGGATACGATGTGATACGTCTTCAGTATCGCGATATTCGATACGATGCAGTGAATTGTGCCGTCGCTAATGATAGATGTATAACAGTGTTTGAACAAACGCTGCTGGTGGTAAGACTGGCCAGCAGTCAGATTAGATGCTGAAATGCATCGTCAGTCAGTAGAAACATGTAGTTCTTAGATAATTTTTTGTATATGTTAATTTGATGTCAGATTGTGTTGACTCTCTCTGCAAAAGAGAAGATTCAACAGTTAGTGAGGTTTTAATAACTATGATTTTGGCATTACAGGGGCATCCAGCCTTTAAATTCTGCTGATGTGGCTGTCAGATTTTGTACATATTGACATCTATGGATATGTTTTGTTCTGTGTTATGCACAAAATGTCAAAGTGGTTAAACAAAAACTGAACACGTGCATGTAAGATTGAACTGTGGTCTGAGAAATGCTTTGGTACTTTTTTGGGGGTGACACAAAGGTTAAATGGCCTGTATGAACCTGATCCACTCGTCTCCAAAGGTTCTCTGGCACAGCCTAGAGCAGGTCCAGAAAAGAAGGCCAAACACACCCATTTTCCAAGTGGACCTGAGTTGCCTGTTCTGTAAGATACATTGGGATAATTGGTGTGGTTTCTACAGGCTGTGTGCTTTTCCTGACAGCTAATCAACAAGTGTTGAAGCATTGAAGGAAACTCGAAGCATTGACCCCTATCACCCACTGGTTACACGTTCTTGATCCACTGTCAGACTCCCAGCATCACACTGCCTTTACAGCGGCTTTACACCAGCGCCAGTACCAGAACACCGTTTAAAACAGAAACTGAAAGTTGAGTAGAATTCATGGAGCACTGCATCAGTTGTCATCACATGGTTGGTTGTTGCTGAATGTAGCTGTGCGACTGATCTCTGAACTGTCTATACTCAACTTGAACCTGCCTTCACGAGTTATGTTGCCAGTACATGATGCAGACCATCATGTTGTCAGAATTCCACCAACACAGGCCGTTGTCCTCAACTCGAAGGAAAAGGTTTGTCATGCAGTTTCACGCTGCTGTGTTGCGGAATGATAAATTCCAGTTAGTGTCATTTAAGTTTGAGATTCAGGCAGAACTGGTGCATGTAATTTGTGTACCATGTCAGTAAGATGTGTTGTGTGTCTGTCTAGGCGCCTTACCTCATCTACGTCGAGGTCGTGGAATGTGAGAACATGCATGTTGACGTGGTGCCGAGCAAGCAGCTGGAAGGTGCATTGCGACACACTCGATCCCAGGACGACCTGACGTCATCATCGCCAACATCGCCAGCAGGTGCTTCGTCAGCTGAGCGGTCGCCAAATACTGAGCCAGTCGCTGTCAGTAGCGGATTGGTGTCTGTGATAGGCTGTGAGTTCGACGATGCTGACTGCTGGTCACAAGAAGACGACGACATCATTCAGGTAACTGTTGATATCATCTTGGACTTAATTTTGAACTGATGCATGTCACCATCTAGCAAGACTTCACTGAGACACTGTAATGTACAGTGCATGAGAATTAAACTGAATATGATCATAAATTATGGCAGAAGTCTTACAAATGATTCTTTTACTCGGCGAGAAGCTATGCTTTGCCGAGTACTTGTAAATACTTTATGGCGCATTTTGAACAGCCTTCACGCGGCCGGCTATAACTCCGCTGAAAGTGAACCAATTTGGATGAAATTTGGGAAGTTGTCAGCCAAATGTTGGGGGCTGGCCATGGCAGACTTTGGGCGCGATCCGCGCAGTAGCCACAGTTTGAGAGGGAGCCAAAAAAATGTTTTTTTGGTCAGGTAAATAATGCACGCTTTCACCGATTTCCCGTTGGACGATTTTCATCAATTTTGCACACAACATCGTCGATCTGTGTCGCGATGTAAACCTTCTGAACAGAATTTTGAAAATTTTATCATAAGGGGTCGTTTTTCCAAAAAAACGCAAAAAGTTCTGGAAAATTTTCCAATTCTGGCGACTTCAGGCTGCCATAACTCCGCAATGATAACAGCCGGGAACTCACGGCCAAAATAAATCTCTATGGGATGTCTAGTTTCAATTTTCATTGTTGGAATCAATTCAAAGTCATTCCCTGTTCTGTACACTCCGTACCGCAGAACGTAAGTATCCCAGGCCCCAACAGTTTCGCTGTTGATGATCGGATGCAGATTACGCACTATGCGATATATTTGTAATCACCAGGTGGTGCCATGAACTATATACATACAGCAAATGGGAGCTATTAGGCCTATTTCGTTTACAATTAAAAACAGTAACTGTGCAAAAAATAACTTTGATTACCGGTAATTTGTAACTACTAAAGATTTACATCATGTGCCAATTATTAATCACCGTCCATTAGGTTAAGGAAGTATGTAGTTAAGGGCAGGGGAGCCACACATTTAGAGATCTTAGCGTTGAGGGCAGCTCACTGAGACGAGTTTTTAGATATTGCTGCTGCGGTACGTGGAGACGCCTAATGTCAAATTACTTTCACCACTTGTTATCTTTGGACGCCCACATAGACAGTCACACAGATAGCCAAGCGCTTCGAGCCGAGTACTGTATTGTGTTCATTCACAATACAGCCATCTAGTTCTTGAATTGAGGTTGCCGCTAACTTAATGTGGTCTGCACACTGTCATCATGCTGGTGTAAATGCAGTCAATGTGTAGTGAGCGTTCGTGGGTGATGTGTGCAGCAGTTCAACATGAAGTCCAAACTGTCTGTTGACACGCTGTCTCAGTTCTCATTGGACAGTGCTACGAGTATTGACAGCAAAGATGTGCCACTGTACATAGCCGCTGGCGACATCAGACGTAGACTGTCAGAAAATATTGCAGTGCCAAAGAAGATGTTTGACGTAAGTGGTAGTTGTGTTTTATTCATCGTTAACTATAGCTCCTGTGTACGTAATGTTATGTGTTGTAGGTAGACCATACGTTGAATGTTAATGCAGTGATATCTTAGGAGTGTGGTGTTATTGAAAGTGAAGTTAAATGACATAAGTAACCGAGATAACTTTGATGTTCTCGCCACACTGGTTTCAGCACATTTTGCTGAGTACGATATGTAATAGTCGAACCGTTTAGGCAGATGTCATCATAGACAGCATTTGCCATGATGCCATTGTATGTCAGTTGACAGCGGATGCAGTGTGCCAATATACTGCTGGTATATCATCAGTTGCACTGTGATGTATCTTGATTGGATATTAAGTTCAGTACTACATTGTAGGTGCCCCATGTGGGCCTGGGGCAATCCCCTCTCCCCCTTATCC
>Ga0209363_1001243_pt1 | contig 11904 bp, 3 predicted proteins | sample WorMetexBAHAMAS3_FD_187385 | JGI IMG/M metagenome (GOLD analysis project Ga0209363, IMG submission 187385) | Marine gutless worms symbiont microbial communities from Max Planck institute for Marine Microbiology, Germany - Inanidrilus exumae... | ecosystem: Host-associated > Annelida > Digestive... | reverse complement strand
TCTTATTCCACAAATCCCAAAGCTCACATCCATAAAGGCTACTACAGTAAGCATAAAGCAGTTTCGATTTCACAGATGAGGGCAGCTTTCCAAAGTGACATAAAACGGAATTAACTTGCCCAATCAGTTTTCAGTCGTAAGCCAAGAGATTGGCTGGGAAGAACATCTCAGAAAATGACCTATTTTGTATCGAGTGGGACGTAAAACCACAACTCAATCAATTGACAAGAAGGACATCCGGTCCATAAAAAACTGTCACTTACCCCAAAGAAAACCTGGGGAACAGGCTGACCCAGGTTAACCCGAAAAATGGTTATTAAATGGGAGGCACGCATCAATACGAGTCATAGGTGGTGTGTGGGCAGACGTCTGATGAAAACGATTGCTCTCAGGCGTCACAGGAAGTCACAGTACATGCAGGCATGTCTGGGCCCCGGAATGGGAATGTTAAATGGCATCTGTATTAACAGCTCAGCCGACGTGGTCACTGAGGTTATTTTCATGTGCGTTTGATAGATGGATGACTGCTACTCAGAAGTTGTTGACAAAATGAGCATCGGGACACCGGCACTTCAGAAACGCCGAGAAACTCTTGCGGTTTGTTGAATTGGTGACACTTTTGACTAAAATCGTGAGAAAATATATCTTTCTTATAAGTTGAAAAGATGTATAGGCAGTTTAATATGCAGGAAAGCCAGAGGTAAGATGGAGGAGATTCTGTTGGTGGAAATTTTAATGGCATTTGATTATACAAGAAGATGCAGGGATTTGGGTACTTGAAGAAGATAAACAAGTTTTTTTGTTAATGTTGATGACTGGTTTTGTCATTGAGCCTGGTATCAGCTCTGTTGTCCAGAGTGTGGACATAAAACTTTTTTGACTAGAAATAATTAAACTTATGCGAATGTGCGCAATATGTTACATGTGGTGTCGTCAGACAGAATTAGAGCGGTACAGAAATGCAGTTGAGAAGTGTTGTGTCAGCTATAGATGTTACAGATGAAAACTTGATATTCTTAAAAGCCGAAATTATGTATGGGTTATAAAGTGCAAGTTGTGTAACATGGATGCAAGCCAAAGATAGCGTGGAAGAAACGCTGTTGACAAGATGCACTGAACTTCTCTTGTCATAATATTGCTGCAGTACCCTCCAATAGACAGCATCTTAGCTCTGATGCTTGTCTGGAGGATAAGAGGGAAGATAATCAGAACTGGTCTGTGCTTTGTTGTGTATGACAGTTGTGCACAGTGATATGCACACACACACACACACGTGAGCAGTTCTTGCATTTTTGCATGTTAGTTAGGTATAGATTTCTTTTTGAGTGTTTATTTAGGTTTTATTTTTGTGTGTTCTTGCATGTTATCTAAGGTCATTTTGTTGTACTTAGCCAAGAGATTGGCTGAGAAGAACGGCTTCGAAATGACTTATTCTGTGTCGAGTGCGACGTAAAACCTTAACACAATCAATCAACATTGCTGCAGTTGTCACAAACTCTCAATGGTTTATGACAGGGTGTGACGTACACTGACATACAGCAAGAAATGCAGACTCCACAGGTTTATCCCTTGTTTATATTAACTGTCTGTTGTCTCTCTCTTAATGGCATATTCTTTCTTCTTGAGGGTAGCCGTGTCTGCAGATATGCATAGTGTTCTTACCGGAAGGACTAATGGTCCGTGTTCTCATGTCAGATTCAGTGACTGTATGTGGTAGGGTCCTCCTGGGGGTCATCTCAAGGTAGATGGGGCCTTTAAATCGAAACAGCAACTGCACGTGGGTGGTCTTTATTAGAAGCACTATATGCACTGTGTCAAAAGCAACGCCATGTTACCATGTTGGAAAGAGGGAGCTGACATCCACATTTGATATATGACAAGATTAAGGAATCTCAGCAGTCCTGCCTTACAACTAAACTAGTGTTTTGTACTGACACTGTCATTCAAGCAGTTTTATGTTATTTGATTGCAGTAAGTTGATTACATTACGGTTCTGGCTGGCTGTCCATTTAACTAATATTCTCGTCAGTCACTCATCCTGCAAAATATTATAGATTTTATGAACGTTGTCAATTTGTATGATAAATTATAATCCTAAAAGTGTGATTAACTTAATTCATGTTGAAAGCACTGTTAAATTCAAACCAATCAGTCTACTGTAAAATACTATACAATACACACCGAAAAAATTTACAATATAGAGGCTTTCTCAGAATTTTCACACTGACATTGATAAACTCATCCAAAATATTATAGATTTTATCGAAAGTGTAAATTTGTATGATAAATTATAGCCTTAAAGGCACAATGTATTATTGGAATTGTTTTTTAAGCTATCGTTAAATACTAAACAACCAACCTAAAATTTTAGTAGTCCATGCAATCTGCTTTGTATACCAACCATTGTCATGGCTGTGAAAATAAATGAAGTCTCAGCTTCGAAAAGTGGCTGATGACTTGCAGATAACCATGCACGTAACTATGAAATGATTATCTCTCTTCAACCAGTTGCTGTATCTGAGCTGACTCGAGTTTCTGATTATGTTGCCTTGATGATATCGTGTATTTCTTGAGCATGATTATCTCATAAGAATGATTATCTCTCTTCAACCAGTTGCTGTATCTGAGCTGATTTGAGTTTCTGATTGTGCTGCCTTGATGATATTGTGTATTTCGTAAGCATGTGCAGTTTGTGAATGTTGCATTTAGCAAAGTAACGGCGACATCGGCTCATTTGCAACACCACTACCCGTGAAGCCGCGACCAACGCCAGTCGGTCAGAGCACTCCATCTGCTGCTCCTGGCGACAAGTTTGGATCACTTCGACGTGAATACGCCTCTACACAGTCACTGTTCTTTGGCCGAACACACAACGTGGTAAATATGCCAACACAGTCATTATTTGGTGGAATGCACCACCTGGTAATAACAACACTTGTTTAAAGGCCTTTTTTCTTGGAGAACCAGGATAAGCCGGCACCGGAAATATGTAAAACATTTCTCGATGTTAATGAAGTAGATGATGATAGGGTGGCAGTGGCTTTAGCTGACCATATGCAAGTCACTTGCACTTTGCTCCAGACAGAAAACAACACCAGCACCTGATCACTCAATTTTTTATCTTCCTGACGCCCAGTCAGCAATGTCAAAGCACTGAATCAATCAGACAACCTAGTAAATAAAGCATTGAAGCAGACAGACAACCTAGTAAATGATGGTTTTATTGAATCCATCTGATTTGCTTCACTAATCCCGTGAGCTTGCCAGTGTTGGTGTCCAGCAGTTGGAATTAATGCTGGGTATCATGAACGATGAACCTTTGTGCGAATGGAAATGTACTTTGTTGATTTGAGGTGAATTGGGTCAGAATGGCCGAGAGATGGTTTTCAGCAAGGAGCTACCATTAACATCAGGGCTGTGTAATATTAGGAGGATTAGTCCTCCAGAATAATGGTACAGTGTGGATATAAAACCCATTGATCTATGTTTTCAGTACTTTTATAACTAGACTGAAAACCAGACTGATTTAATGCAGCCTCTAAGAATAACACTTAGAGTTTTTCATTGCAAAGCCCTCTGCTTATCTCGTGACTTATGACATAATTAAATCTATTTTGATTGATTGACTGGTATTCACTAGATAAAGTTACTGTCTGATACAGCTCATTACCCATGCCAACGGTAGTCGCGTGGGTATGGTTTTCAGCGGTGTCTGTTTGTCTGTCTGTTTTTCTGCACAATATCTCAACAGAAACTGCTGTAGCTAGGATCATCAGCTTTGACGTAGAAATGTTACACCATGGAATGAGTCATAGAAACCCATTTATTTTGAGGTCAAAAGGTCAAAGGTTAAGGTCATAAGGCACAGAAAACAGTGCTGGCATATGTTTTTGCACTCTTGTGAGTGCTGGCTTGTTATAGTTAGAACTGTGAATGTTATGGTCTTGTATTTTTGTGAATGCAGAAATTTCTGTTAGGCTGCATGAATGTGCATGTACGTGTGCTCTTCTAGTCTGCAGAACACTTGTCCAATGATCGACCTGTTATTAATGTGCATTGAAATGTATTCGCATGTTGTTGCAGGATCTGGATTCACCAGTGACGAGATCACCATCTACAGTGATATGCAATAACAGATAGTATATAGTATGACACTGTCATTCATTATATCCAGTCACTGTTTCATTGGTGATGTGTGCTTTGACCTGCTACACACATATCATCAGATCTTACAGCAACTGTTGGTTTAGCTTTAGCCTTTCGGATTTCTCTGCGGTTTTTATCTGGAGCTAGTTTTTATGTGTCCTTTAGAAATATTGTGTTCATTGTTGTGAGTTTGCGGGCATGTGCAGTCGACTGCCTGGAAATACTGGTCTTCAAAATTCCCTTTCAGGTGTCAGTGGATCAATAACAATGTTACTACTGAGTGATATGCGATGATAGACTTTCCTCATTTGTTTAATTTTTATTTATAACTTACTTTCGTTAAAATATAATTTTCACAATAATTTATTCCTTTAAAGGTGTGAAATGACCTAGATTATGTTGAAGTGCCATTAAACTCCATCCAGTCCCTCATCACTTCACTGTGCATTAACATGGCTGTAAATCACGTTACTGTGCCAACCGTTTGTGCTATTAGCCACCAGCGATTTGTTTGCTTTTGCCAATTAGAATTTTTAGTTGTTAGACTTCTTATTAGGCTTCTTCTCACGTGTGTCTGATTTAATCGATACTAATGGTTATTTTGCTTTTAATAACTAATAAGTAGTTATTAAACTTAATAATCAGTAAATCAGAGCATGTGTAAGATGTACTACTGAGCAATAGGAGATGAGTTCATAGTTAATGCCAGAATGACTGGTTGTACAGCAGCGTTGTATGTCTATACATGTATTTAGAATGCGTCAGCAGAGTAATTAAACTTGTGCTGTTTAATGTGCTGGTTTTCCATTGATCTCAGAAATGTATTTGTGTCTGTGTGTGCGTCTTTGTCATGTTGTATAGCCTTGTCAGCCGCTGTGACAAATGAGAGTGATCTATATTTTCTAAATTGCTTAGTTAAATATGATATGAAATGGATACATGGATTCTGTTGAATTCCAGTAAGCAACGAAATAAACATTACAAATTTTTACCCCTTGTCTCTTCATTGCCTACAAAAAACTAACACCCACTACCTTGCAGATTCGTTGAAATATTTCTTTATACTTGGTCTTTTAACGTTGCATTTAGTTGGTTGCCAAGTCAAGTAGGTAACATCGGCAATGAAAAAGCTGCCAAGTCTGCATTAAATAAATCTAATTCCTTGAATACCTCTACAATACACAGATCTAAAACCTATTATTAACAAATATGTCCATAACATATGGAAGGACTGGAACTCACAAACAGAAAATGAACCTTAATATTTTACAGGAAGGATGGATAAATTTGGTAATGTTCATTTATGGTATTTAATATTTCACAGGAAGGAGGGATAAATTTGGTAAATACCGTAAACTTCACGAGCAGTGGTCTATTTTTATGAGAAATGTACTTACCAGTAGTCTTGCAAATTTGGTGTGCTATTCTTCTTGTAGATACATTGAAAATTAGTCAAAAATTGTGGATGCTAGTATATGTGGATGAACTGGCCTTTCACGTGCAGTGAGAATTTGTTAGGTTGGTAAGATGTTGATGTTGACCCACTGACAATGTAGGGGATCTGTGTTGAAAATTTGCTTCTGATTAAGTAAAGTGAACAGTGTATAGCAGTTTAGCATCAACTTAGCTCTTCGCTAAGGGAAACTGACATGCCGTATGGGATCACACTGTTACCTGACAGAGGTGCGAATCCCGTGTTTACCCCCAGCTGAAGCAGGTACTCGATTTAGCGACCCCGGAGGGATGCAAGGCTGAGTTGACCTATGTTACGTGAAAGCCACCGGCCGGGAATTGAACCCGGAACCTGTAAATCGCAAGTCCACGACCAACGCCCTACCACTGAGCTACCACACAACACTATTCATTAATTTCTTGAGTTTGATGGACAATGATTCTGTAATATTTGCAGTGTCCATGCATCGCATTGCGTTGAACAGGCATTCACTGCATCGTGGGTTGCTAATTGTGTATGCACGATATATGTCACAAGATTGCTGTGGCTGTTGCGTAGTGAGTTTATTAAAAGTACTGTGTCATGAATTATAAAGAAAAAGGAACGGTGATAGCCTAATTTTGGTTGAAAACGCTGTTAAATTCTAAACAAGCAACCAATCAACACGACCGATTGTGCTATTGTAACAAGTTAATTATCGCAAAACATACTGTCAGAACGTACTGTTTTACAGTTTATCGTCATTATCAGCATAAATTATAACATCGCTCTAATGTCAATAAGCTCCTGAAACTGGACTTGCAAAAATATAAACTTTGTATGATTAATAATAAATTACAATCCTGTAAGTGTAAATGATAAAAGCACAATATAATAACCTAAATTATGTTGAAAGAGCTATTAAACTTGAACCAACCTGCAGTTGACAGTAACTGTTTAATGAGAGTTGCCTCTGTTCTAGTGCACTTTCCAACATTGTACATTTGCGAATGCGAAGTGACTGATATGGGCAGGATTACCATATGGAGGTTATGGATAGGCCTACTCTTTGGTGTATGTGGCGTCACGATCCAGACATGAAAGGAGTCAGTATATAGTATCACGATACCGTTTTTATGAATAAGTGAGCATTCATGCGTGTCGGCATACCGGGCGTTTTAGGCCTGACAGAAAAGCAAGCACAGCGTATCTGTTAGCCGAAGGACGATGGCGCATGGTACGCCCAGGTACCACCGTACAACAGGTAGGCTAGCGGTGACTGTACCTTGCGCAAGCGTCACAGCTGTGTCGCGTGCGGCGTTATTTAAGCAGTCGCTGGATTTGCAGACAACACTTACTCTCTGCTAGTTTGCCGTTTACTACATGAGCGCATGGTAAGTATAATCCCAGAACAACGACGTAGTCGTTAAATCTGAATCAAGTGCTAAATTCGAAAATAATAATTTCTCGTGCAAAGTGCATTATTGAAACACGGAGTGTTGTTAATTAGAACGACAAATTAAAAGTAAGGCCAAGTATTTGTACCATTTGTAGGACGAAAAACGCAAAGTCATTAAAAAGAGATGGCGGATGGATATGGGGAGATGTTGTTTGTTTTCTCCGTAAACATTTACTGTGTACGTGACTACCTGTGACCTTGAGAACTTCATTTTCCAAAAGACACACGAAATTAAAAGCCACCTGCGCTTTCCGATTAGTGTGCAAACATGGATAATCTGTACTATATTTTTCAGGTATGGGAGAGAGATAGAAAGGTTTCAAACAGCAAGTGACCTTCGAGGTCATTCAAGGTCACAGGTAATGGTGCAATTCGATAGGCCACATACAATTTAGTATTAATTTTCGATCGCAACTATGTTTCTATGCTATATTGCACCGTTCTCGAGATACGATCACTTATTTCCCAAACTTTAAAGGCGTCACGTGATACTAAACATATCCCCTCGGGGGTAGTCTATCATACGTGCAACAGTAATGTTCAGTATCATTCATCACAACACACGAAATTTGAAGTACATAGCTTCACTGAATTCAAAGATGATTGGAGCCCCAAATGTTTAGAAGTGGGTCACGTGATCGTATTTCTTTTAAGTGATTTTATGTTTAGGCCTATTTTATTGTTCGTATTTCACTGTATGTATTGTCTACTGTACTGCTGCTTCGGCGTAATAAACAATAATAATAATAATAATAATAACCACGCCCATTAGCGAGTAGTATGTTATACACAGGCTAACACTACCGGTAGGCCCGCCTATACAAAGTTGATAGCCTGTCAGAGAACGAGGAAGTACATTGGATTTCAATAGGCTACCAGTGTCAAGAACAGAGATGTAAACTTTGATCCAGTTTGTGCTCCTGGTTTAGGAACCTTCAATCTTTCATGCGTTAATTTGCACCAGAAGAATTGGTGGAGGCAGATATGGTGATGGCAGTATATCTGTTGAAGGGTGAACTCCTCCGTGGTCTACAACAACCTCGATCTTCACACTTCACTATCTGAGTGCAGTAGGCCTACTGACTGCAACCAGTGCGTTCGTACGCACAGACGAACTCCCTCCCGCCCTGTTACAGAGTGTCACTCCTAGTGGCCCCCTCTCTCCCTCCAGAGCGTGACGTAATTCTTGAATGGCCCCTGAGCGAAGCCGCCTCCTGCCGCTGTGTTCAGGTTTGTTCCCACCGGATGCGTTGCGGTGCGGTGCGGCGCATCCAATGTGAACAAACATTAACTCTCAACGCAACAATGTATCGATTGTTAGTGTCGTGCTGTAAGTTGGCTGGAGTTCAGCTCAATGGGTGTGTCGTTCACATGACATCTACAGTTGTTTGTAAGGCACGCAGTAATTGTTGTATGCAGAAGCGAAGATGGATCGTGCCAATCAGATGTACGTGACTCTGGCAGTGGTGCTGCTGTTTTCGCTGAGCAAATGTTCATTCGCTCAAGGCAATGCGTAAGTGAGCTTAGTGGGCCATCACTGCGGGCAGTGGCACGTTCCTTACATTTTGACGTTTTCACCAATTTCTGTACATATCTAGCTACATTGTTAGACGTTGATACTTTCACGAATTTGTTTTTAAAATATTCACGCAGATTGTTATTGTATTAAATGCTAGCTGGCGATTGTATATGCATTGGTGTCTTAGGCATTGGTGACCCAGTAACCCAAATATTGACCTGTTGTAGAAAACAAGTATAAGTAAACTATTAGGCAGTTACTGCAAAGAAGAGTATGACATGACCTACCGATTTCGGATTTTATTAAAGTGAATGAAGGAATAATACAGCATTTAAATAAGCCGATTTTTTCAGTGATTGCGTCTAAAAACTGGGGATAAAATGTGTAAAGATAACGAGTTAGTGAAGTTACCTGGAAAAATTTAGAATCACAGCAGAATTTAGTTTACAGCGATGGTTGTAAAATGTACGTGGAAAAATTGCGTCATCATTGACGTCGAAAGGATTAAGCGTAGCGTAGGCCTATATACGACTGTTTTTCAACATAACTTTCTTCGTAGAAAATGCACGATTAAGTAAGAGAAACTGAGCGAAATAATCACTACAAGCAATCAGATGGTCAAATTCGCATATTTGTCATTTAAAAAATAATCTGACAAACCAAACACGCTATACTTAACGAGCACGCCCATTGAAGTAGGCGTTCTATAGCGTGGGCTGCACCGTTCACGTATCCTACGTAAGACAATTTTTACGAACTGATAGTGAATAGCACGTACGAAAAATCGCAGAACTTGCGTGCGTGAAAATTTTTTTTTGCGTTAAGTACACACATAATAGTGAATGGCACGCCCGCGGGAATGCTATTGACTATTAATGTCTCTCACCACCTACGACTGAACGGTCGTTTGCAGTCGCCACCTTGACGTGTTGAATTCTGTGTGCAGAACATACGTCGTGGTGGCTCCACAGATCGTGCGCGCCGGTTCCACCTATGACGTCATCGTGACGATATTATCCGCCACGTCCCGCGTCAACGTTGACGTCGACCTTCGCAGCTCACGCTACGCTGGCGACATCGTCGCAAGAACCAGCATCTCCGTCAGCGCTGGTCAGCGATCGTTCACTTATTACATAACCGGGTGACGCTGTGTTGGCTTTGTTGCTATGCAACTCAGACAAAAATTAATAAATCAATAATTCTAGAACGCGCACTTACTATTGCGTGTAGACTTTAAACCTCTCATGTTTCAGTAAAATTGTAAAACAGCTCCTGCTCTTGTTAATATTTTTGGTAACTTTCTTTAACGGAAATTGTGGGAGATTCTATTGTCAGCATTGTAGTCCATGACTGAAAATCTTACGAGTGCTGTCACGCCTATGCAGTTCAAAAAATAAACAGTATATATTCGCTTAATTGAAGAAAGCGTGCGTGTTAATGTTGTTATATAATATATAATATAGTGGTACAGAGCATTGGGTAGAAAACTGGTCAAAATACTCAATTTTTCATTAATTAAGTCATTTTTCTGTAACTTATATTCAGTAATTTTTGACTTTGTCTGTCCACCACTTGCTGGTGAATAAAGATTGTCTGTCGTACGGGTATGTGAGACGCCGCTAAACTCGTACAAAATTTGATTAGAATACGATCATCTTCATCGGCCGTATTTTTGCGCAATATTGTAGAGTTTTACTGTAGCAGTTGAGTAGCTTTCAAGCATTCATGAGACGGTCACCGACATGCTCGATACTGCAACGAATTATCTTCCAGATTGAGTATGCGTGTCTGTAAGTAAGTAAGTAACTCAAGAGTCTTATATAACGACGCCAGACTCACAAAAACGCCGCAAAAGCGCCGGATGGTGTTCATGCCGCAAACATGTACGTGTTCCAAACTGCCGGTCCTGCAAACTGCAGGTCTGTACTGCGGAACTGTGCTGGATGTGCAATTTTATTGTCATATTATCAGTGGAGTTTAGAGTTTAGACTATAGCGTATACGCTCTGTACTTGCATCATGGTTGTGCAGTAACACTCGTTTAAAGGCTTTCTTCCCACCATAACCTGCGTAAGTCGGCACCAGGAACGTACAAAACTATTCTGGATTTTAATGAAGCAAATAAAATGATCGGAGGGAGGTGGCAGTGGCATCAGCTGGAACGTTAAATCATTTGCACCTCGCTCGCTCGAGACAAATGACCACGCCAGCACTTCGTCATTCAAGTTTTATAGGATCTCTGCCCTTCCTGACGCCCAAACAATAGTGTCAAAGATGTGAAGGCAAATAGTCATGCCGTATCTTAATGATAATTTACTGACAATTTTGGTCGTTTTAGGTTCAACGAGGACTGCTACGCTACAGGTAGAACTTACAAACTAATGTATTTTGTTTGTCGTTAAGTGATGCGTGGGACGCTTTTATATAGAATATTTAGCAACGTGGCTGTATACACTATTAACACATCATGTTATGTGCTTCTGAAATTCTCTCCGTTCCTTTATTCATTTATCCCAAGCCATGGGTTCATTGCTAAACCATCTCAAATCTGATTCATCTGTTACTTCGCCGCCGGTAGGAGTGCGAAGTAAAAAAATAATCTTCGTTTATTTAATTGCATACATAACGCGCAATTATTATAGGAATAACATCCGCCACACAGGGCGGGACATTACAGCTGCCACGCAGGGCAGAACTATATAGAGCTATACTATATACGGCTAAACTGCTGCCACATACGGCGCACACTAGTTAATCAACCGCACCGGCTTAACCGCGTGAACATTCACCAGATGGCGCGACCAGCACACATCCGATAAAGTAACTCACTGCTCATTTTATCGACCCCGAAAGGATGAAAGGCTGAGTTGGCCTAGTTGCTGATCCATAGTGAACAACTTACCCACATAAGTGGTCACCCGTCAGCTGCGGGTCGAGCGTGGGACAGGGAAAGTTTTCCGGTCAAAGACCAGCGTTCTACCACTGTGCAACGCAACCAACCATATTGCGATGTTTGTCTGTCTGTCTCTCTGTCCGCTCGCATATCTCAACAACCACACGTCCAAACTTCACGAAATATCCCGACATGTTACCTGTGGTCGTGGCTCGATCCTCTACTGAGGACAGTGAAATATGTAATGTATTCGGGTTTTGTGGGTGCCGTCGTGTTTTCACATAATGCAGCCAGTAGGACCGAATCATACACAATGCTATGTTTGATCAAGTTCGCCAGGTGGCGGCAACGGGGGGAGGGGCGGCAAAGTTGCTTTCTACGATTGCGGACTTCTTTCAGTATATTTTAACAACCTCTAGTCGCTAACAAAGTTCTTGTGATTCATTTATACTTAAA
>Ga0209363_1001242_pt1 | contig 11905 bp, 7 predicted proteins | sample WorMetexBAHAMAS3_FD_187385 | JGI IMG/M metagenome (GOLD analysis project Ga0209363, IMG submission 187385) | Marine gutless worms symbiont microbial communities from Max Planck institute for Marine Microbiology, Germany - Inanidrilus exumae... | ecosystem: Host-associated > Annelida > Digestive... | reverse complement strand
GTATAATTTATTGTGTCTTAGTTTTTAAGACACACATTTTTTTCATTTAGCAAGATTTAGCACTTGTTAGCAGTCACCATTGTTATGTTTTATGTTGCAGTCATGTCAAGAGTCGTATGTTTGCTGCTCTGTGTAATGGTTCTGTTGCTGTATTTTCCCGGTTATCAGGTGTGTACAAATGTCTGTTCTGACAATTTGCATGATCTTAAGCCTTTGGCCATATTTACAGCTAATCTATAGTAATATGCTTCATTTCTGCACAAAGATGCAACTGTATCTGATGAACTTTATGACTCTGACATAGACAGAGTTACTGTAGTCCACCAATAGGATATTACTCCTTACTCGGTGGTAGCACTTTCAGTGACCTTCAGTGACCCATAAACACGACTTTAAGGGCATGCTATCTTTTAACATTGAGAATTTTGAAAACAGCTTGAAGTGGCTGATTTTTGTCATGACTTGTTGATTTAAATCATGATTTATGTAGTCATATTCAAGGCAGTGCTAACAAGTCCTGCTAGATTTAATTGGGTGGCTTTTTTCTGTTTTTTTTCTAGTGTTGCTTGTACTGTTGCAGTCGTACACCAGTGTTTAAGAATTTTACACTTAAAATCTAGTTAAGTTAAATCACTGCTGGCCTTTTATTGTAAGATCGTACATGCCTGAGATTAGAGCCATTAAACCCCACTCAGTGATCCAGTGTTGTTCAAAAGAGTTGAAATTATAACTGTGCTGATTTAGGCTTTGATGCCTGACCATCTATATGCATGTCATAATCTTACGTATGTATGTATATGTAGACGGACAGTGGGACTTCAACAATTATCACATTGTCACGCTCGGTGAAAGCAGTGTTTCAGTTCGATGCTTGACGGTTGTCGCCAATCAACGAATATGGTGTGCACATCGCAACAGAGTGCATGTTGTCGATTCAGAGACGCTGAAAATTGAGGTCTGCTGTATAATTGATGTGTTGTTCATATGTCATTAGTTCTTGATCCATTACCTATTTGCTGTATTCTGTTTTCTTGACGAATAAACGCATATATATTACATTTTTTTAGCTGTACCTTTACTAGTTGAGCTTCATTCCAGCTTTGTTTGTTTGTCATTCTTAGGTTTAGGTCGACTCTTTTGAGTCGACCTAATAAAGTGGGTCTCAAATGTCTGTCCATACGTCCGTTTGTCCATCCACAAAACGTTTCTTCTATTTCAATGAAATTTGGCATGTAGGTAGAGGTCGATGAGTGATGCACGACGGTATGCAGTATGTCCCGATCCAGGAGCCCTTGAAAGTTGGAAATCCTTCCATTTTCAAAAGCTATCTTGTCCACCATTTACAATAGGAGCTGGCAACTGACCACTGATTCTTGAACTAGGGCGCAATATTTAAAGTTACTTGGGCCGGATTTTTTATATTGGTCCTAGTTTTTTTGTCGCGTGACTTTGAACTTGGCACAAGCGTCAGTTACGAAGAGTCAACCGTCAGACCCATGCGGGGCCAGTTTTAATATTTGTTAATTTATTAATTAGCATATTTGGGCTGTTGTATGGAGGTGATGTAGGTAACACTATTGTGGAGAACTCGGGCATCTTCTTCTTAATTCAGATGTACTTGTTGCTGTCAGACAGCACTGACAGAATGCAATGAAAAATATTAAGTGTAAGCAGGCAGTAAAACTTTGCTTCAGCAAAATTCTCCCAGTTGTTAACTGGAGGTGCTGGCAAACATAGGTTGATCTATATAGTGGCTGTACAACAGCTGTTTTTTGTTGTAATTTAGGCCTCCTACTGGCTGCATTTACATGAAGAAGAAGAAGAATATTCGTTTTTTTTTAAATCACTGACAGAATGCAATGAAAAATATTAACACAGCAAAGAGACTGCTACGCAGGACAGCACTATAATGTAGATATACATACATTTATTTATATAGCACCATGTCCTTATTATTACACACAGGGTGCTCAGACATGGATCACACAGTTTTACCTGCAAACTACACCATGCCTGCCTTGATTCCCCAGCTGCAGAGCATCATCGCCCTTTGGCTGGTACTCATTTTACCGTCTCACGGAGGGTAGAAGGCTGAGTCAACCTGAGTGGCTGGTTACATACCGAAATAAAGTGCCGCCTTCGGGAGTCGGCGCGGTCATGAGAAATATGGCAGATGCACTGCACGTCGTTGTTGGCAGCTTGTCTGTACATGAGGATGATTTTTGTACTGAGAATGTATGTTGCTGTTTGCTGTAGACGTCATTTGATGCACATCCGCATAATGAGAGTCAGGTGCGGCAGATGTGTTGGGTTGGTGAAGGTGTCTGGCTGTCCATCAGGCTCGACAGCACACTGCGCCTATTTCATGCCTACACTCATCAGCACTTGCAGGACGTCGATGTTGAGCCTTACGTTAGCAAGCTACTCGGTAATTGATCTTTTATCTTTTTGTTCTGCAACATTGTTTTGCCATGTTTAAATCACATTACTGCCATGCCATTTCAAAGGAACTGACCGTGTTAAAGTGCCTTCTTTCTCTACCTTTGTAATTTAGCTTTTACATGGGCATCTTTTGTATATATTGTTGAAAGGGGTCTGGTTGAATTAATTATACTACAAGAATTTTAATTTTGTTGTTTAGGACGTGACTTACTGGCACACAGTTACTCAAATAGCACATAGGACACACACCACTTTTCTCCAGCCAGCTCTGTCTTCTGCTGCTTCCTTCATCATCCTTCAGCTTTCAGCACTTCTCCAGATCTCTATGTTTTTGCCACCTGACAGTATTGTTTGTTCATTCATTTGTTCTTTGCGGGCAGGGATTCAGCCTACTCTGGACCCCAGCGCTGAGACCTTTATATTGATCCAATGCGATAGCCCAGGCACACAATGGGAACTGGCAGGTGTGTGCGGTGTATGTGCGCATTGTGTAGGGTGGAGGAAGGAACAGTAGGCGTGAGCAGCTTGTCAGGTATTTCTAAGCACGCCCCCTCTAGGCGCGGCCCGGACTGGCACTTATTCACTGCCAGCCCCGAAAGAGTTGTTCTCCAATGTCAATGCACGCTGCATCCTTGATTTTACCAAGGAGAGCGGCTTTTATCGAATCATCTAAATAACCTTTTAATCAACCCAGTGTTTCTTTTCTAATACAATGCTTTTGTTTACTATTTAGTTCACCTTATATTTGTTGTTACTTTTTGTTTTTTAATTAATTTATTGTATTGGTTTTAACTTGTACTGGCACCAAATAGCCTACTTTTGCTGATGATGCCGTTAAGAATCTACTAACTCACTCACTCACTCACGCTGATTGGCACTTCTTCAGCACCTGGCCACCTGACTGACACTTCTTCAGCGCCTAGCCAGGAGACTTAGCCAAATCTGTCTGCTTCGGCTCTCACGTCAGCGCGGCTGGCACCTTGACGCTGCTAATCAAGGCATCAGCAACGGTCACAGTTTATAGAGGACACCATCAAACCTCTTATCTGTTTGGGATTAACTCCCTGTTCATCATTATCACAAATAATTCTTTGGTAGGCGTACGTGCTCGGGCTGAGGCGTGAACCCCGGCCACTGAGTGCATCACGCTCTACTGCACATGGTGGCTGAGTGCGCTGACCACTCGGCTACATGGGCAGGTACCTGACAGTGTCAGCTAAGGCATCATGTTTTCGGGCTGTCTGTCTGCCGTGTTCGTCAATTCATCTGGACAGATCCTGTTACCACGATATCTCATGGATGGCTTTAGCAATCTTGATGAAACTTACAGGGAATAGCAATTAGCCCATACTGATGATATGTTTACATTTTGGAGGTCAAAGGTCAAGGTCATAGCAGGCGATCGAGGTGGAGTGTTGTGTGGTTGCTGTCTTCCTCTGTGGCCTTGTAGTACCAACTCTAATGCATGTCGTGTGTCCAAAGCAGTTCCATTTTCAATTGGTCCAGCACTGGCTCCTACAGTCATTTTTGCTCCACCAAGCTATGTTACTCATTGTGTCTGGCTAGTGTCTGTTCGTAAGCATTTGTTGATGAACGCTTGTAGTCTTTTTATAGATCTTTGTGTAATTGTATACATTTTCAATCATGTACCCAGCCAAAATATACTAAATTCTATTTGTTAAAAGTCAACTTATATGATCAACTGTAATTTCTAAAAAAAAGAAAGCTTACACAAATTATACTTTTTCAATTAAATAATTTACCTAATTTCAATTTATTTATTCAATCTAAGTCTACTGTTCTTGTTACATGTTCTTTTCAGTTGTCTTACCCCAAGAATTAATACTTTATTAAATTTTAATATTTATAATATAGTTTTACCTTTAAGGCATGATGTAACCTAAATTTTGTTGAAAGCACCGTTAAACCCGAGCCAACCATATATCATTATATCTTATCTTAGTCAGTGATTTATGTTTAATGCAGTAAATGTAATAAATGTACTACTATAAATTTATTTGGCCAATTGTTTGAACGTATAAAGAACATGCATCGTCAACAACTGCTTGAATTTTCCATTGCATATCATAATGCATGCAAATGTATGTGCAGTGAATGAAGGTGCTGTTTATGTTGATTTATACCGTTGCCATACCAGTTGTACACCATGTTTTTGTGGATAACTTGTAGGTGTTAATACACTTGGTTTCACATTCGTCCGAATTAGTTCCTTGATTGCATCATGCAATCGGCTTTGGATTGGTACCAGCAATGGCGCTATACTCCGTGCTCCACTGTCGGAAAGTTAGCAGCTTCTTTGCCTGCTTTGTGCACAGTTGTGTTATTAGCATGTGCAGAATGGTTTCCTGTGTACAGTAGTTCGTAAACATGTAGAGTGGTGATATTGTTGCCATTGTGTGTTTCTTGCCTGCTGTGTTGTGAGTAGCTATGGTGGAATGTGATATTTCGTCATAGTTTGATGCATGTGCTTGTTAATACGAAACATTTTTGGTTTTTATGAGTCATCCAGTGGTGTTTAGAAGCTGTCAAGATGTCATTTTTGATGCCCGACGAAAAATGTCAAAGCCACATCCTGTTTTATTGGTCATTTTTCAGATGAATCTGGTTGTTAGCTGGTTACTTCCTGTTTTCCTCTACTTGTTCCAGTGGACATTGGCACAGATTTCATGGGCCAGATGTCCTCCTGTCACCCAGCCGTCAGTGTCAAAGCATTGAACGAAACTCCGAGAACTGATCCCCAACCACGGAAAATTGCCAACCCACTGCTTCGTCCTTTCTTCCTGCACCACCGGACTTCTGGACCAAACGAGCGTTGCTTCCTTTCCTTTCCTGTCTTTTTGATGCATGAACCTTTGGCAGTGCCAAAGTATTGGAGGCAGAATTGATGATGCATGCTGTGTATGTTTGATTGTTGTGTTGCATGTTTTGTCAGATCTCGAGACTGGAACTGTGACTTCATTTGCTGCTGGTGAAAGTATGTCTGCATGATTGATGTTATGCTGTTGTATTTTGGCATTTTTCTGTTGTTGTGTAATTTGACTTCTAACAGTTATCTTGTCCCTGTGTATCTGGTAGTGGTTGATGGGATGGGTGTGGAAATATTTTTCTTTGAAGAAAACTAAGAGTTGAAGACAAAACGTTGGGGGTATTGTCAGATGTATCACTGTTTTGTCCTGGAGTGTTTAAATGCATTAGTTAATTTATTCATTAGGAACAGCGATGCCTCAGTGATTAAGATGATAAACTGTCATCTAGGCTATCTGATTTCAGTTCATTGATGGTATTAGGAGTATTATCCAGCCAAATGGCTTGATAGTTACAGAAAAAGTTGCACCATCCAAGTGGGCATATTTAATCCACCAGATGGAACAGTGCATGTGAAAATATCGGTTGTGACGGCTGTGATGACAGTAATGAATGCGGTATAGTTCATTTATTCCAAGTGTGAAATGAATGGTGGATAGTAGCTGAGGTCAACTGTGCTGTAGTTGGCAGAAAAATAACAATATTTTGTGTTACTAACTACTATCCTGTATCAACAGAATTTATGTGGAGTCTGAAGTTTAACTTGTATTCATTTTATTAATTACTTCTTGCCATTCCAAGCCAGAGAACGGCTATGTAACAAAGTTAGTTTTATTCCATTTTCCAAACTCTAAACAGTGCTATGCATGGCAGTATTGAGTCAATAAGAAATATAACAGCAGAGACCCTAGGCTAGCAGAGATCTTTAAAGATTATGTGGTGATTGTATAGACTGCCGTAAGTCAACAGCAGTTCCAAGCTCGACTGGTGTGAAGCCAGATGGTGTTGTGAGAGTCTACGGCAATACATCGACAGACATCGTGTTTCCTGGCAGCTTCATCCCATACTGCAACATATCTCAGGCTCAACTGAGTTTTCACGGGCATAAGGATGTGGTCAAGTTCTTTGTTGCTGTACCAGGTTGAAAGCGTTCATTTCGTTTGAGTGTAATCTTAAAATGTTATTTATACTTGGTATGATTTCTTACTGGATAGTTCAAGTTGTTTTACTGTCATGGTGGAAGGTTTAAAAAGTTATTGCTGTAATTTTATTGGTTTACGGATGTTTCTTAAGTATTTTTGATAGAATGAGTGATAGTGAATCACTTTTTTTAAGTAATTAAATGTTTGTGAAGCGCTGTAATAATTTAAGTGTAAGTGAGTAAGAGGCTCTGGTTAAACCGCTAGGGGTAGTTGAATGCAGACTGAAACAAATGGGTTTTGAGATACTCACGGAGTGAGCCTGAACAAATGGAGCGTTCCAAATCATTCGGCTGGAATATTGAATGAGTGGAAACCAAGACAGATTAGTGCAAGGAATATGGAACACAAGTATTAAGAAGTTCTGCAAGATGTGGTGGTGTGCCATTAAGCAAAACCTTGTAGGTGAGAGATGCTAGCTTGCACCACTGTAGAGCAAGCCAATGAAGTTTTTGAAGTATGATATTGTATTGTTTAGCTCCAGTAACACAAGATTCACAAAGATTTCGCTTGAGATTTTGCATCATATATGTCCAGCCACATGTATTTTCTTTGATTAAGATTTACTTTCTGTTGTAGTCGATGCAAGATTAAGCAAGTCGGCAGTGTTTAACGTCCTCTGCGATGCATAATAGGATCATTTTAGAGACAAATCTTTCCAGGCAGTTAATACACTGATATTGACAACCAAGTCACAATAACCAATAAAACACTCATAATTAAAATATGCAAACATACACAAAAAAACTAACTCTGACTAACTCTAGTTAAGTGAACTACCCAATAAAACTCAACAAAAATTCAAACCAGCAGTCACATGTAAGAACTGCATAATTGCATACCGCTCTGCACAATATCTCTTTTGTCTTAATTTCCCTTGAGTGTTTTGACACTGTTGGTTGCATGAAAAAACCCGCTCCAATTTTACTTGAAGCTTACGTTTTGGGTATCCAGCCCAATCTCAAATAACTCTAGAAAAGAAGCTAAAAGCTGAAAATAGTTGTAGTAGAAGTGTTCTGCAGATGTTTGCTGCTGGAGAGGTCGGGCGGTCTTTTGTTGAGAGTTGTTGTTGTGATGTCTGCAGGTGAACCAGCTAGCTGTCTGAGTGGTATCACTACCACGTCCACTGAGGCGTCCACATCAGAGAATAAAGAGATGGGATCAACCAGTCTAAGAAAGACAATATTGGTCATGTCGGGTGGTGAAGGCTATGTTGACTTCAGACTTGGTTAGTTGAATACATGCATTTGGATCTTAAACATCCTCAGAAAAGGTACAGCTATAGCTTACTGGTTGAGCGGTGATGGTCTCTGTCCCAGTGTATCTCGTGTTTCTGCTGAGACATTTAATTCTTTGATGGTACATGTACCAGGAATATTTTCTGGCCAGAATTGCTTGTTGCAGAGCTGCAGAAATGTTATATTTAAAGATGTATAACTGTACATGTCTGAACTCTGTGACAGCTGACACTAGAAGGTGTCTTTATTTTGACAAAGTTATTTAATGTAGGCCCAGTATGAATAATGTTACAGAAATGTGCATTAATAGCCTTGTTGTCTCAAGTGTGTGAAGTTGTGTATATTTACCTCGGCCACTTTTGTCGGGGATGCTGTTTTCACCACTGTTCATCTGTTTTTAGCAGGCTAACTCAAAACGTTACCGGGTGGATTGTCATGAAATTTGGGGAATAGGTAGATTATGGACCAGAGACGAGTTCGTTAAACATTGGAAGTGATCTGGAACATATTCTGAATATCGTGGATGTAGTACTTGAGTCCAACCACGTACTGGAATGTACTGCATTCCATGTTTTTGGACTCAGACTCCAACGCAGATATTGACTGGGTGACTGGACTACATCACTGATTAAACTGTACACATTTTGATTGCTGTGTCTTGCAGACAACTGAAAAGTGGTAAAAGTCAGATCCCGGAGGTGGCGGAACTGTATACCCTGGCGAGCGTGGAGCTATAATGGGGGTCTGGGCATGGGGACCAGGGCGGAGCCCCCAGCGGGTCCAGAGCCCATTTCTGAGTTCTCGCCAAATGAAGGTAATTTTTGGACTGTGAAGACTAAGACTGTCTATTGCAAAATGGTTAACCCTGTCTATTTATTCAGGTGATGTCAATGAAGAGGATTCAGATGATGAGCCAGAGGAACTCAGTCGGACTGTATCTCAGAAAGCCGATCGTAGTCATCTGATTGTCTGGCAAGTGTTCAGCGACAGCTAATACTGCATCTACACGTTACATGCATTGCTCTTAAGTTAGTAGCACCATGTGGCTGGCCAGTATTACTACTACTTGTCCTGCAGTTTGTACAGTATTTCACATTTGGAGATGTTCTTCTGTCATAAATTCAGCCTGAATTTGATTAAGGTTACCAGGTCAGTATTTATAACACGAGTGAGCAAAAATGGATGAATCTATCGAGATGCTGTTTGGGGACTTGACTCCTGTGGAACAATGTATTCGATGGGAGTTTAGATCTCCCATGGGAAGGGGCAATTTTGGGGTTGTTCAGCCCATTGAAAAGCATGGGAGTTTCTGCTGCAGTGTACACTACAAAAGGATTATTCAGTTTTCAATAATGGTACGACAGCAGGACTGCTACAGCCGAATGCAATGCTCCCGACTGGTAAGGGTCACATTATGTTGTCCTCTGTGAAAAAGCCCTCCTGTGATGCGGCCTTTTGTCAAAATTCTTTGACCACTTTCAGCTTTATGTTGATTGGGTGGTTGCCACTTTAAGAATTTGGAGATAGATTTTACTGCAGACCAGATGCCATTCCTGATATTGTACCAAAACTGACACAGCACTCTGGCACGTAGTTGTGTAAGCTATCCTTGTTAGCTTGTGATTGGCTGCTGTAGAACATGTGTTGTCAGAGCAGTTGACTCTGAACATGGTATACTTGGACCACTGTGAACACTAAATACCAGTGTAATGCAACGAACAGATATGGAAGTTGTTGCCATATCTGACATGATGCTGCTTTCTACATGAAGTATGTGATAATGAGGCTTTGTTGTGTGCTGCTATTGGTATTGCTGAATTGTTAATGCTTGACGGGCGCAACTGCAATACTGACGTTGTGTAATCACAAACTGTCAATTTTGCTAAATTTCTGGATATGTTCATATCCCTTGCATGTTTCTCACGAACATTTCCAGAGCTGTAGGCAGTTCCATGCCCGCTAGATATTTCAAATTTGGTGAGATTTGCTTAAGTAGTTCCAAAGTTACGATGGTTTGACTTCCAGGTGTGTTTTCACCCAAATTTTCAGCACCCCCTAGTGGCAAAACTCTACGTCAGATATGAAAACGTCTCAGAGGTATGAAAATGGCATAGACATCATCTATCACCATTCTAAGTTCGAGTGCGCAGACTTTGTGTGCCGCCGGTGGGGGGGGGGCAAAAAAGTCGAATGTTTGTTTTTTTATCAGTCACACTTTTGAATGGTAGTTTGCTAACAAATTTACCATGAAGATGTTTGAATATGGAAATGGCTTTGATGTCGTTGGATATGGGAAGGCTTGTAATTGTACACCCGCATTCAACTTTGTCTCAGCATCGCTAGGTGGCACCACCGCCGGATTTTGAAGTTGAAAATATGATCAAAATTTGACTTGTAAGCATAGAATGTTGATCCACTTTCACAGGTCAAATGTGGCCCTGATCAGTAAATGGGGATGGACACAGTAGCCTCAAAGTTCAAAATTTGATCAAGATTGTTTTCGTCCCAGAGGGGCGACAGTATACACCAATTATATACTGATTAAGGTGAAATTTGGCATGGAATAGCGTACCATGGGTCCTCACTTGCATGCCAAATTTAGCCTTGATCGATAAAGGGGTTGGTATAGGAGCCTCAACTTTTGTGGTCAAAATCACACTTTTACTGCAGTTTTTTGCCATGCAGGATAGAGTTTGGCAGGGTATAGCTCACAATACATCATGCGAAATTTGCCCTGGACCGGGACGGGGTGAAGGAGCCCCAAAATAAAAAATGGGATATTCTGGCCACTGGTTTTGCAACAGATGGGGGTCAACATATATGTTTTTAATATTAGTCCGTTTAACTCAAAGTATAAATAAACCAGATTTTAAAGGTAAAATATCTTCTTTGTCTACAGTTTGTGACATAACAAATTTGTTATTCGAGTTTGTCTTCAATAGATTTTTATGCATATGGTCATCATATCTCACTACTGAAATTTAAGACATCTGTCATTCATTGCTTTCTTAGCATTTGTCAGTGATTTTAGTTGGATATTGTATATAGTCAAGTATCATTGTGTTAGCGTAGACTCATTTCTTTGTTTCATTTCTCTTTCTTCACTGTGCTGCATAATAGCATTTGTCACACTTGACCTATAATTAAAGGTCAATTGACCTTTAATTATACACTGTGAGTTAAAAAACGTGATATTTTATTAGAACTTGAACAAGTGGAGACTAATAATGTAAAATGTATGTACCCAGACATTTTCAAGGAAAGTATATGTTTGTCTGTGATTGAGATTTCCACTTCACTTCAACTGCACTTTTACATTACGTTGCAAAATTTGAGTTTTTAAAATTATCATCGAACTTTTACTATTATTATCATAATTAATTTTTTGAGTGAAGCTTGACAAAACTTTAATGTTTAGATGATGTATGCCACAGGAAAGTATCACAAAAATGATATACTTAATATATTTACAGTTTATTAATACAGAATGCAGGAATGTAACCATGCTCAAAATATTGTCTGAGAACAAACTCTGTTTTATGCACTACATGTCATCTGTGTCAGCTGGTGATAATAGCATTGAGAACTGTTAACTACTACAGTCCAGCAAGTGGGCCAGAACTGCTCAAAATGTCCACTTGTAGCCCCACAGACGTCAGTGCTGTTGATTAAGATTTTTATCAACGACAGTGTGCTGTGGACCTTGCCAGATCTCAAAGGTTGCATCAGTTTGCTTACATCACAGATCTTGTGATTGCCGCATTGTTTCCCGGATCTTGTAGTCAGCAGGATTCAGATCTTGGCTATTAGGCAGTCAGTCACATATCTGGTGATATGAATTATTGCTCTTCATATGCAGGATGCCATTGAAATCAGTAGCATTTTTAATTTTCAAGTGTTATATGGTAGTGTTGCATTTAAGGTCTGGTAGTAAATTTTTATGATCAATACCAGCAAAATCTCCTATCTGCCAGTGAAAGAATGTAGAAAAGCAGTGTAAATTTGCCCAACTTACGATCAAAAATTAAACGTCTTGATTTTTGACTCACAGTATATTAAACCATAATTGCCTTGCAAATGTTAGCATTGTTGTTGTTGATACTATTGTTATTATTATCACATTCGTTCTACTGGATACTTGTAATCACTGTACATCGTAGTTATTCTTATATATTTTATTTTATTTTGTGTGTATATCTA
>Ga0209363_1001241_pt1 | contig 11907 bp, 9 predicted proteins | sample WorMetexBAHAMAS3_FD_187385 | JGI IMG/M metagenome (GOLD analysis project Ga0209363, IMG submission 187385) | Marine gutless worms symbiont microbial communities from Max Planck institute for Marine Microbiology, Germany - Inanidrilus exumae... | ecosystem: Host-associated > Annelida > Digestive... | reverse complement strand
GTTAGTCTTTTTACCCAAAAGACGTCTTTCGCCGGCGAAAGACGTCTTTTGGGTAAAAAGACTAACCGAGCAAAAACGACGTATTCGTGCGGAATCGTGGCTCTTTTAACGTCTTTCGCGGGCGGAAAACGTCTTTCGCCGGCGAAAGACGTATTTCGACGTCTTTCGCCGGCGAAAGACGTCTTTTGGGTAATTACACGGACCGGTGAAAAACCAAATTATGCAAGCACACCAGAACACACCAATGGATTATATCCTCCTAGTCACTAGGTTATTCAATTTTCTGTGGTAAAATATTTGATATTTTGCATGCTGTTGCTGTCAAAAAAATCTTATATCGGCGAATGCTATATGCATGTTAGTAATCATGGACTTTCAGGTTTTAAATTCGGTACCATGGTACCCGTACCATGGTAAAAATACAGACCCCAAAATACCATGGTAGCTAAATTCTACCATGGTACGGGTACCATGTTAAAAATACAGGGTTAGGGTTAAAGTTAGGGCTAGTCTAACTGTAACCCTAACCCTGTATTCGTAACATGGTGCCCGAACCATGGTACCCATACCATGGTAAAAATACAGATTCCAAAATACCATAGTAGCTAAATTCTACCATGGTACGGGTACCATGGTACGGGTACCATGTTAAAAATACAGGGTTATGGTTAAAGTTAGGGTTAGCCTAACCGTAACCCTAACCCTGTATTTGTAATATGGTGCCCGAACCATGGTACCTGTACCATGGTAGAATTTAGCTACCATGGTATATTGGGGTCTGTATTTTTACCATGGTACGGGTATCATGGTACCGAATTTAAAACCCGAAACTCCATGATTACCCATGTTTTCGTTTATAAATGGGTAAAAATAACCATGAAATGGATGTGCAGATGATATTTGCCTGGTCACCATAAACATAGCTAACAGGCTAAATGTTCCTTCAGCCGGAAGTATAACTGCAACTGCAGCGGATGATATTCCTACGGTCACCGGAGTAACAGCCACAGTACTACTTTGTACGGCAACCGGCAAACTAATGCGGTTATACTAAAAGCAGACTGCACAGACTAGACCAGTAGTTCCATGCTTTACGCATGGTTCGAAGATAACTCCAACAACCGATTTTTACCTTTTGTACGAAAAAAAGTTATGGGCCTACTTAAGTTACCGAGGGAGCGCGTCTAAGGACTATTTATGACGCGCTTTATAAATCTACTCATCATCATTATCATCATCATCATCATAAGTTGTGCGGTCTCCGCACAGTGTACCCAGTCTCCACGACCTAAATTCTAGCTCACAATCCCGGGCGTTGAATGCACATAATGCGGTGGTATAGTCTGCGTGGTGCTGCGGTCTGCTTTTAATATAACCCAACTAATGGCGGCAAATGCACAAATTTATCCGGTCACCAGATTAACCACTTCCACGCTATTTATATGGCACTGGCCGGTGATGCGAATGTAATCATGTGCGCTCGCAAGTCACACACACACACATGCATGCGCACGACTTCAAGAAGATTGATCGAATGTTGCGACTTATTCATTTCAGCGGTATTCCATTAGTCGAAAAAACAGTCAGATAGATCCACAGAAACAGAGATAGATGGCTTTGAACGTTTCACACGATGATGACGACAAACGGGTACCCAAAGCATTCAGCTACCATATGCTGTCAGCTGTGACAGTGTGAATGAAATAAGACCACATGGCAATAAAACATTCACTTTGTGTATGCATGTGTATATAATAAGATATAACATACATATTTATCATACCAGTGTACTTTGGCTATATAATCATGTGTGGCACTGGCATTATATATATAACCTACAACTGACTTTCTACAACTGTACCATTTCTAACTTGCCCTGCATGCTTACTGCTTATTTGCTTATTGTGTGTGCTTAACACATGTACTTACTGGTTTTAGATGCAAACAGACCAAGTTTTCATTCAAATGAGAGCAGTATGTTCAATCTTCGTCCACAGAGTGTCCGTGGTTTTGTGAGTTATCCAACAGATTATTATAGCAGACCACCACGTCCAACTGACTATGGCAGATCTCGCATGCCTCACCGGCCAGCTACAGTTCAGTCTGAGCCAAAGAACTCCTCCGACACCTCTTCCAAAAACGTTCAGCAGGGTACATCTGATAATCCTGCAAAGGTGAATGCAAGTGATCAGTGCACTGATGTTACTTTACCAGCAAGCACATCGGCTACAAGTGGCACTGCAGAACAGTTACAGTGGAAAGCTGGAGAAGGGCCATCAGTTGAATTGAGACTTCTTGTACCTGGCAAGGTACTGTAGTTTAGCTCTTCTGATTGCAAAGGAACTGATAAAGGAGTTGCATGTCGATAGTATAGTAGTTCATTTTGACTTGATGTGTCATAACTGAATGGCTGATGTGATAGTTTGTTATTCCAATAACCAATGTTCAATTTCTGCAGAGAACTGTTTAGTTTTTGGTGGGTAGTGATGTGTTTGGAAAGACTTCAAGTAAAAATATTTATAATGTTTTAGAAATAAACTGCTTTTTAGGTTGACTGTTTGACAGAGTCGACCTAATGAAGCTGTCTTAAATGTCCTTCCATGCATACCCGTATGTACGTACGTGCGTACGTCCGTCCGTGCACAAAAAGTTTCTTAGATTTCAATGAAATTTGCCATGTAGGTAGAGGTCGATGAGTGATGCATGACAGTATGCAGTATGACCTGATGTAAGGTCAAGGTCAAGGTCACGAGCCATTCATAGTTGGAAATCCGGAAATTTTCAACAGCTATCTCCTCTGCCATTTACCACGGGAGCTGGCAACTGACCACTGATTCTTAAACTAGGTCACAATATCTAAATTTGATGAGGCCGGATTTGTGATATTTGGCCTAGTTTTTGTATCAAGTGACTTTGAAGTTGGCAGAAATGTCACTTGTGAAGAGTCGACCGTCAGTCCTGTATGTACTAATTTATCTCCATAGTTCAGCATATCTGATTTCTCAAATGGTGAAGCAAACACACTGTAAGATCTTTTTATTTTGGCTATATCCAATTTCCAGTCCATTGTATTTTGTCACAGACACTGTATTTACGTATACTGTAATTTCGAGCTGAAAGTTTGTTGCTTAAGAGGCTTAGCTTTCTTAGATTAATGTGATTTGCAGTATTGAAGTTAAAGTGTTTTTCTAGTTGCTATAAATTAGCATTACTCTGTAACACTGAGCATAACTGTGTAACTTACCTTGTTCTGTGTACAGAATGCAGGTGCTATAATTGGCAGAAAGGGCGCCAACTTGAAACGATTGCGTCGGGCTGTGAGTTATTCATAATGAATCACCACCAGAACTGAGTCTGATTGCATAAAACATATTAGTTAATGTTGTTACGGTTCCAAAATTTCCATTATCAGTCTGTTTAGGCAGGTTTGAGAGAAAAACCATGGTTTTGGTTTTGGTTTAGCCTTTTTATCGATAAACACATCCAACTTCTGGTGTTTGTCAATTGTCATCACATGATGTCGCCAAATGAGAAATACTGAGTGCCTCGGAACATTTAAGTCAGATCCACGCCAGCTGACTCAGTGGCTGTGCTGCCAGTCCCAGCATGCAACATGTATGGTCGTCCAGCGGTGGCGACATTCAGGACACCGGCTACCAGGTGTCGATCCACATGCGTGTGCCATACCGCATGGTCAGGAAAGTGGTCGGGCCGAGGGCGCATTCAGCAGAATTTATTGACGTGATGCAGTCACGTGACCGTGAGCTGGTGTTCAAGGTGACTGGCACGTGCGATGGGAGTCGAGAAATCGTGCTGTAACATGGAGAGCTATATCACCCTGCACATTGAGGTTGACCCAGACTTGGTCACACCCGCCCCGTCAGTGGTCACTAGCTTACATGTGCACTTGAAAATTGCCATTTGAGGTGCAAAGAACTCAGGTTTATGCAACGGGTGGTCTTTGAAAAACCCAGATTTCGGTTTTAGATACCGTAACAACACTAATATTAGTACCGTGTACTCATATGATTTGTGTCACACGTAGAATTATATGTTGTTAGAACAGTAAGACTTCAATAGATGTTTGCAAATAACAAATTATGGTATCTATAAAGCTGTAGTCTGTTATTATTTCGCGACTGCTATAGTTCCCACAGAATTCAGTCTGTTGACAGCATCTTCTTCAGTATCATGTAGAATCATCAGTCCACCTACGAACTTGATTTGCAATGTGGCTCATGGTCTGGGGCTCACCACGAGCAGTTTGGTGACTGTGTCAGACCCCACGTGTACAGAGAGACTTTATGCAAGCGGAAGTATGGAGAGTGTCCATCTTGGTCCCTCCGCATGTGGAACCAGCAAGCTTCGAGATTAGGTTATTACATGTTTTCAACTTTGCCGCAGTTTTAGAGAGGTGAGCTCCATATGACAGCATCCGATCCAATGTAGTGCCAAGGTACAGTGGTTGGAATTCATGCTTCAAGCGCTGACCATTCAAAGAGACCTTCAGTTCACGAGATGCAGAAATGTGCATGTCACAGTTTTTGTCAAGCTTGGTTTTAGGTGCCAATTTTGGCAGAAACTTGACAGTATGTGTAAATCAGCTGTTAGGTTGTTTTGTTTTCAAGCTCTTTGAATGTAACGGCTTATGTTGCACAGCAGACGTTATCAGAATAAATGAATCTACGACATTTCATAGCAGGCAGATCATTTGTTATACAGGTTAAAGAGTGTTGGGGCCAATACTATTTTTCTTTCTGCACCAGGAACTGACTTTGTCACCCATGTGGACACAGAAGTGGTGTTTCCTTAGCAGAAGATCCGCTGCTTAAACTACCCATGCAGGTAGACATTTAGAGCTCAGTTAGGAGGCCAGTGTGCGGCTGTGAGGTCAAGAAAACTGCACCAGTTTTCAACTTCGCCTGGAAACCACTTTTGATGTATGTTGTTAGAGCAGCAGCCTGGTCACATATGCTTCTGTTCTGATGGAAGTCTGCTTTTAGTCTAGTAAAGAATATTTAGTAGTTTGCTAACATTTTACTGAATTGTGTTTGTGCAGTATGGTGTCTATATGTCGTTGACTGATCCCAATACACCTGACCGGTACATTTTTCATTAACGTGTATATGACACTTTATAGAACTTGAATATATCAGTATATTATGTGAATGTAGAGACATGTTATTAATGTTATTTAATCAGTCAACCAGAAAAATTGTAGTCATTGAGAAGTGGTTACCAGTATTTGTTACTGATGTCTTTTTGCATGCAGATATTAATTTAGTTTTCTAAAGATATAATTGAAATTGCATTAATTTTGATTCACAGCTGAGAAGTGAAATTATAAGCAAAAGTAGGCCTATTTGAGAACTGAAATTGAACTGTTAGTAAAATTATTGTACGATCAAGAAGTGACATTGAAATAACACTGAAATTAATTTCTCTAGAACTGAATAATAGTTGAAATAGAATTATTTTCTGAAGTAAGATGTCACTGCAGAAATAATCACTAACTGAAATGAGATTAAATAAAACCAGTGCGGGGAAGAGGATGGGTACATCAGCCCCTAAACTCTTCACCAATTCCAAATGTATGCATGGAGCTCCAGAATTCAAAATATAGATTACATTACCCTGACCACACCCATTAGGGAGTAGTTTTGTCATACCAAGGCTAACACTTGATATGTTATACAACATATAGAAATTACAAAATTTGACGACTCTAGCTTCAGTCATTCCAGAGATGTATATGTAGCTCCCAAAATTTAAAGTGGGTCATATAACCTAGCCATGCCCCTTTTAGGGGTGATTTGTCATCCCTAGGCTATGACGTAACATAGCCTACCTGTACACAAAATTTGACAACTCTAGCTATAGCCATTTAAGAGATATGATTGGGGTCGCCAAAAATTCTAACGGGCCACATGACCTGACCATTTGATTTGCCATATTTGGGCTACCATTTGCTACAGTCATCCTGTCTGCCAAATTTGAAGTCTATCTCTACCAACTACAAAGACATGAAAGGCGATACAAAATGTCACAATGGGGTTGTCTGGGGCAGTTAAGGTCACTCAAGGTCACTGGAAATAGTGCCATTCAATAGACCGCATACAAGTTCCTATTTGTGTTCCGTAGTAACTGACTATGTTCCTATCTGTTTCTGAGATATAGTGAGATATTGGTCGAAAATTGCCGATTTTCACCTCCCACTATTTGGGGGTGACTCCATTAGAATTTCGTCAATATCTTTGGCATCAGAAAACTACAATTAGACTCCCTGGGCTATTGTATGGCGTTGTCTGCGTGATCCTAGGTTTAATCATCTTGGTAGAACTCTGACTTGTGACAGACGGATGGGCAGACACACGATGGCAGCATATACCTCGCTAGCATAGCGTTGTGCAGTATTGATTTCCATTTTCGTTATACTTGCAGCTAACTGAAATTGATAATATTAATTGGCGTTTGAATTACTTAACTAATATATGACTGTATGACTGCAACATCAGCATCATTTGTGTAGCATTTATTGCAAGCATTCAGTGTAATTTGTGCAGTATTCTGAGCATTATGGGTGATCTTGGAGCAGTTTGTGCTGCATTGCTTGAGGCAATTCCAAGCATTGAATTTGTGAGTTGCATCAGTCTTTCACTATAGTTTATTTCTTACTGCCTTTTGCTACTAGTAATACACGTTGTCTTTACGGCTGTGGAATTAATGTGTTAACTAATGTGTTAACATGTTAAAGAATTAATCGCGATTAAAAAATTAACGCCACAAAAATTTGTAATGCAAACTTGTCGAAATTTAATACAACTCTGTTGGTGGCATGGCACAGTGGTAGAACGTCAGTCTTTGGCCGGCGAACTTTCCCTGTCCTGCGCTCGACCTGTAGCTGACAGGTGACCACTTATGTTGGTAAACCATCTGCTACAGGTCAGCCAACTAGGCCAACTTAGCCTTTCATCCTTTCGAAGTGGATAAATTGAGTAGTAAGCTGTAATCGGATGTTTACTTCCTTGCACGGGTGGCGACTTCTGGTGAATGCTTATGGGGTGAAGGCCTGGTGTGGTCGATTGGAGCTATGGTGTGTTTGCTAGCTGCATAACGCGGTTCCAATTGTACATTAACGCGTGCAGTTGGGTGGCCACAGTTTGCGCTGCAGCACCATTATCTCTTGCCAATTAACTGCTACTTCTGAGATTGTAAAGCGCACTGGTCCAGTCATCGCGTAAGCTGCACTATATAAAAATCCGACCTTTACCTTTGACCTTTACCTTTAACTTCACTCCTTTAATGAACAAGCATTTACTTTCTGGTTGCAGCACTATTCTAAATTTTGTTTGATTTTACTATTCTACGATGATATTTTCTGCTAATGCCATTTGATTTCTATGCTAATATGTCATTCACAGAGGTATGCGGACATGGATATTTTGGCACCCGTGTGCCACACAGACAGATAGATGGACATTTGTAGAAGTAAGCCGCATCTATGTACAGCGAGCAGGCAATGCGGTCTAATAAATGCACCAAACTGTATTAAAGTATCTCAGTTACAACATTCATTATTGCAGTAGCAGATTCTGATTATATTCAGCATTACGTATGAAGGGCGTTCAAAAGTTCATAGACTGATGCAGTTAGTCACAAGATATCTACACTACATGATATTTTGTCACTTTTCAGCATAGACTCCTGCAGCTGAAACGTACTCAGTCCAGCATTTATACAAAGCTTGGACTTTATTGTAGAAGAATTGTTGATCTTGCTCTTCCAGCTAGCAATTTCCCCTGCAGATAACACCGTCATCGTCGGCAAATTTGCGTTTGTCAGATGCCAACCCTACATTTATAGGTGCTGTGTATGAATTTCCTTACTTACTTATTTACTTACATTATAGAAGCATAAAAGGGGAAGAAATTCGTGAAAGGACGCAAATAGCACGTCAAATGGCTGGCTGGAAGAGCAAGATCAACAATTCTTCTACATCGTAAACCGAGCTTTGGAAAAATGCTGGATCAAGTGCATTTCAGTTTCAGGAGTCTATGTTGAAAAGTGACAAAATATGATGTAGATATCTTGTGACTAACTGTGCCGGTCCACGGACTTTTTGAATGCCCCCTGAATTTAGTAACCATATTATTTTGTAGTAGTGTGAACACAGTGATGTGACAATGACGTAATTGTATTTGTTAGTTGACTGACAAATCTCAGGATTGTAACATCAGAATGCTGGTTCGAGAGGGTTATGTCGGCTTTATCATTGGAAAGGCTGGTGCTCACATCAAGGAATTGCGCTTGGTAATTACTAATTATTGACATATTTGCCCCATGTGGGTCCGGGGCAGTCCCCCCTTCCTTCCTTATCCCTTCACTTCCCAACCTTCTACTCTATCTGTTAGTATCTTTTGTTTTTTACTTATTCCCTTTCTTACTCGCTTCATCTATTTTCTTGCTTTTCCATCCCTTCCCATTCTACCAGAATACTCCCACTACGTTTCCACGCCGGATGTTGTAGCAGGCAACTAAAGTTTTTTTGTGTCGATTTTATGTTATATGTATTTTTTAGTTAAGGATGCATGTTTTTTTTGATATATTTGATTTAGTTTAAATAGTTTTGCCTTGCAGTGTGATAGTTGTCTCCCCTTGTTGTAGGCGCTAGCATAATAATTTAAATGAGCCTCTCGATCCCTTTCCCTTTTTGGGTGGCTGCTGAACAAAAAGGCGGCCTGGGTTGAGGTTAATATATCACTAGCCTTCCTTCACTGGGTAGGGATAGCTCTCCACCCCTGACCTTTCGTCTCTAATACAGCCATATTTGTGCTGAAAAGGGGCGTTAAACTCCAGCTAACTAACTACTAGGTATTGACATATTCCTGCACTGAGCATTGTTTTCTGACGTGCGGTTAATGTGAATAAGCACAGTGTTATTGGTTTTAAGTCAGTTTGTCTTGCAGAGGTTTATTGATGAGAACATGGCACTGTGCACTGCTTAGTGTGTGGGCCGTTGTGGATTTAATATATATCTTAAGATTTGGTTCGTCTGCAGTAGTTGATGAAAACTGCATTGTGCAGACATGTGATTGTGACTGAACCCATCATAGCTCGTCTCTTTATGATTAAGACATGGTAATTATTTTACGATTTGCTTCTGAGTTATAGGCATATGATAAACTGTGCTTCATATTGTGTGTATTGCTGGATTTATTATGCTCTTGCCACAAAGATGGGCAAATGTTGCTGTTTAAAGCTATGGTGACCATAGAACACTAATAGGAAACTCGCCATTTTGCATGGCTTTATGTCCACCAGAAGTGGAAAAAACGTTCTTGAGGCCCAATAACTGGTCTTCAGAATCTTGAAACCAAGCAAGATAGAGCCATATTTACTATGTAACATAAATACGAAATCACCAGCTGCCTATCATTTGCCGTAATAGTCATCGGCACTGCCTGATAAAATCTATGGGCAGTAGCACAATATGCATTGTTAGAAGCCAACACTAAAGTCAGTGGGAGAAACCAAAATTGGCAACTTACCCCTCCTGAACCCCTGAACCAATTTGGATACTGTTTCAAATACATCACTATGTCCACCCAGGGAGTCAATATGCCAGATTTGAATTGATGCAGCATTTAAGGCTCTGAAAATGCATGAAAAACGTGTTTCTGTGTGAATTTTTTGTTGTTGAGATAACCGTCTATCTCATTTTTGTCAGGGCTGTGGGTTACAGTTCTAGGATGATTTTAGCACTTATTGGCTCAAATGATGTGTTTTTTGCAACCACTGGTGCTTTCTGGCATCTCCAGAAGGACTGTGCAAAATGCTGTGTTAGTACATTCATACTGTGTTTAAACATTTTGGGGGTTCATACCTGAAAAACCACCCATAAAGGGCATGCATAAGCATTTTCAAGTCCAACTCGCAAGATATTAAAATTTGCACACTATTGATTCCAACAAAATTTTGCACATTGACATAGACCACCAAGTACTGTTTGTGGGTGGTCCTAATATGCCTACAACAAATCCAATATGGCGGATGGCCGCCATTTTGAAACAAGTCTCCACTGCTGCTGACAGACCTGCGAGACTCGGTGCCTAATGCCCACCATGGTTAGTGTGATAAACTGGTGACCGACGACCATTACCAGTTTATCACACTGACTGTCCACCTAAGTTGACTGCACCTGAGACGATCGACGTGACAACTCTACCTGCAGCCGTTCCAGAGGTATCGTTGATGTCCACCAAAATTTAAATGGTTTACATGACCATTTCCACACCCATTTTAGGGATGATTTGCCATTTGTGCCATCTTGCTACGATCAACATACATACCAAATTTGAAGTCTTTATCTCCACCCAGATAGTGTGCGACAGTCACACATTTCGTGTGACTGTCGCACAAGCATGGAACAGTCTTCCTACCAACGTCACTGCATCAACTTCTACCGTCTTTCAAGAGACAACTTAAAACTCATATTTGTGAACCGTGTCCTAGAAGCTACTTTACCTAGCTTACGCCACGTTAATCAGTACGATCTACTACTACTACTACTATTCACTATGAAGGTATGAAAGGCGATGCAAAATGTTGAAAATGGGGCAGTTTGGGGTAGCTACGATCACCGAAGATCAATGAAAATTGCACCATTGGATAGAGCGCATGCAAGTTCCAATTAGCATTCAATAGTAATTATTCTCTATCTTGCACTGTTTCTGAGATATAGCAAGATATAGGCCGAAAATCACCAATTTTAACTTACCCCACCTCTATTTGATGCCCCTGTTGGGTTGACCCCATTGGAATTCCGCCTAGATTTTTAGAACCAGAAAACTATGATCCCTGGGCTATCGTACGGTGTTGTTTACGTTATCCTATGTTAAGCCGTTTTGGTACAGTGCCGGCTTGTGACAGACGGGCAGACACATGACGACAGCATATACTGCACTAGCATAGCATCGCTTGGTAAAAATGATAAGATGAATTTCCGTATCTCGGCAGCGGTCTGACCAATCACAACGAAATGTGGCTTTATGATGCACATTGGCCTTGTTAACCCTACTGGCCAAAATTGCAAAGTGGTGGGATATTATCATATCTGGAAAATACTGCTTGTTTGTTTTGTGAATATTGGCAGAAAACTGGAGCAAAGCTGTTCATTTTTCCGGAATGCTGTCCACGGTCAACCGAACGTGTCGTTCAAGTGATGGGCAAACCTGTGAACATTGCTAATACTCTTGGCACAGTTCTTGAGCTTATTGACCCAGTACGTAGTAGTGCATCGTAGACACTACAGTTATTTTCACTAATGTTGTACAGGGTGGCCCAAAAATCGGGCCATTAGCTGCTGTAAGTCAAAACGCTCACTACTGTAAAACCCTTAATGTTTGCGTGCCCTTTATTTCACGAGCTAAACATAGCTGAAATTAAAGGGTGCACCTGTCGATACTATACCTACTTAATTGGTATAGTGTGTGGTGTTGGAATTGTGTGGTTTGAATTTTGCCAAAATGAAAGATGCCAAAATAATTTTGAATGTGAAGTTGCCAACTTTTAGGGCAGCCAAATTAAAGGGTTTTACAGTATACTGTTTTTTGTTTATAACTTCACCAAATGTCGAACAGTTTCAAAACTCTTTCATCGCTTGCATCAGCGGTAAATTTATAATGATGTTGTCATTAAAGATCCTATATAGGCCTACTTTAAATGTGTCACTATCTTGTGAAATATCTGGTACTTATGTGACTAGCAGTGCCTGATGGCCACGTTGTTTTTGAATGAGTTTGTCACTTGTTTTCATCACTTATTTTACTTTTCACTTCATATACTTTATTACTGGCCCGCGTAATGGGCCAGTATTGTTTTGCGTGCTGGCACCTGTTGTCTGTCAGG
>Ga0209363_1001240_pt1 | contig 11908 bp, 8 predicted proteins | sample WorMetexBAHAMAS3_FD_187385 | JGI IMG/M metagenome (GOLD analysis project Ga0209363, IMG submission 187385) | Marine gutless worms symbiont microbial communities from Max Planck institute for Marine Microbiology, Germany - Inanidrilus exumae... | ecosystem: Host-associated > Annelida > Digestive... | reverse complement strand
CATATGCCCAGAAGCCCCCCGTGGTCGGATATGCACCTAATTTGGCGCAGCCGTAGGGGTCGCCGACGTAATCACCTGTGACAAATTTTTTGGTGATCGGTTGAGGGGTGTCGATTCTGTGGGGGTCGAAAATTGCCCTTTTCCAATGACAAAGCCGGTGGCCGTTAACACAGGGCTGGCGCTACCGTGCAGCCTGTGATATGGGTGGGGGCCCAAAATTTTTATAAAAAATGGGTCACATGACCCTGATCACTCACTCCCTTCAGTGCGTAGTTTGTCATGCTAACGCTTGACATGTTCTACATCTATACAAAATTTGATGACGTTCCGATGATATGATTTGGGCCCACAAAAATTTTAATCGGTCACGTGACCTTACCACGCCGCTTGCAGAGGTGATTTGTCATCCGTGGACTTGGACTTGCCTACCTACCAAATATGAAGTCACTGCAATCTGCCTTTCGCGCAGGTGTGTATGCGTGTGCGTGCGTGTGATGCCGAATGCCAGAAAACTGTCCTTCTTATGTCACACCATTTTTCTATGCAGTTCAGCAGGAACTCCGCAGTCGATTACAAACATATGTATCTTCTGAGCTACTCGGTGTTCGTTTTTGTTTTTAGTTCTTCCTTACTTTTTTCCGTTCCTGTGCCGTGCGCTAGATTAAGCTGGCCATCTCGTCAGCTTGTGAGCGCACGTAAATCTACCGTACCGTATCGTATTGCATCGTATCGTATACTTAGTACAATTATGGAATCATAGGCTTACATTGTTGGCGGTTTTGTTGATTATGTACAAATGCACCTGTGTATGAAAGGCATGCCGCGGAATGAAGGTTGATGATGGAATGAATGTCTGTGATGCAGTTCCTGAGCAAACTGCTCCTGTCCAGCTTATTCCAAAGGCACCTGACTTTCTCTACATCTGTTCCACCCCACCTGGTACGTACACATTTTCTCAGTAGATGGTATATAGACATCAGTAGATAATTGGCACTTTGGCATTTATTATGTGTGATGTATACTGATCACTGTATGTTTCATATCATAGTAAAGGGCAGATAGGAAGATGCTGTTAATTCTGCACAATGTAGCAATTTATGTGTTGGGTCGTGGTTAGTGATCATATTTGCCGAGCCGGTAACGTGTTTGCTATTCCAGAGATAAGCAGACATATACACGCACAAGTTTTTTAAAAACACAATTTTTTGTTTTTTGAGTTATTACTCGAGACCTGGTAGGAGTGCAAAGTATTGTGATCAGCATGTCTGTATGTTCTTTGGGTAGTAGTGAATTGCCAGATCCACAAGCCTTAAAGAAGTCAGTGGCAGTGGTACCGCACAGTTTAGCGCCATAGATGGACAGTTCATTCTCTGGTCCAGCACCAACAGAAGATGAATGGGGATGAGAAATTGAGAACTAATGCTGCTGCCAGTGTAGCATTTTTTTGTGAAGTTCTATTTTGTTTTATCCTGTTTGTTTCTGATTTTTTTTCGTTTTTGCTTTAAATCATTTCCATTTTTATGTCTTCGCCACCAGACATTGTCAGCAAAGGCATCATGTTATTCGTCCGGTCAGATATCGTTGCCATGATATCTCAATGAACGGCTTGAACAGTATTGATGACTGACAGGAAATATTCACTAGTCTCCACTGATGTCCTGATTAGAGTTTGGAGGTCAAAGGTCAAGGTCACAGCAGGTCGTGGAGGCATTCATGTCGACGCTGGGGCATCAAAGTCGATGTTATAATCTTGTTTTAGTTTCATTTTAGTTTCCATTATTATCCGTGCCGGTGTAGCCGCTGGCGTGGGTATAGTATTCAGTCACGTCTGTCTGTTTGTCCACACTCTAACAGGAAAACGGCTTGAGCTATCAATGCCAAACTTGGTACACATATACTCTATAGCAGTCGCTCGGCATGCATTGACCCAGAGGTCAAAAGTCAAGGTCACGTGGTTACGAAAACCGTTATAGTAGCACAGTTGCTAGTGAAACTCTATGGCCGTTGCCGGCGTAGGAGGGTCTGCATGTCGATACGACTGCCTATGTTTTCTAGTTTTCCGTTTTAGTTGTCGTTAGTGAATTTGTTATTTTTTGTTACTGGCAATATTCGTTTTCGTTAACAAACATCACACGGATGCCATACTAGCTGGAATGTACTAGCTATCAACACAACACTTTTTCACTTTCTCTGACAATGTACACCTTATAGTTCCAGCTGAAGACCCGCTTTCTACACAGCCTATTCACACCTACCAATGACTACCATCATATGTAATTTAGCTGTTACTGAGGACTTGCCAATGTTTGTATTCTGGGTGATCAACAGACTGTAAAAGAACTGATGAAAAAGTCAGGGAGAGTGTAGTGGTCCTGGTAAATGGGTGATTGGAAACTTTACTTACTGTCTGTTTTGGCAGTCATTATAGGCAATTGTGTATGTGTGACATGGCCATAACTTTGCTTTCTTGGACATTAACCCCTTTACCGGGTAATAAAATTTTTGAAATCTTTTCACACATGTGTAATATCTGCAACACTTACCCGGAAAAGGCTGTCACAGCATTAGGACGAGTTATCTCGGGGTACACGGCGACGTAATGTAACAAGTCGGTGTGGACGAGTTAACTCGGGGTACCCGGTGTGCGAAAGATTTAGTTGGACGAGATAACTCGGGGTTCACGGTAAAGGGGTTAAAGAGTGAATTCATAGTGTAAAAGGTGGCATGTGAACAGCAGTGAGATTTAAGCTGTGGATATATTTTCCGTTTCAGTTAAGTTATAAGTCTAAATTTTCAGCTTTCGTTTGTCATTTTTTTCCATTTCCATTATCGTTATCGTTCAACTTATTAAATTGTATCCCATTAACGGAATGAATCGCGATCTCCATTGCCTTTAACTTCAAATCACACTGTAGCTACGGTCTGCATAATAGCCGGTATAATGCAAACGAAGAACTGCACCATGTGAGCAGTTCGGCCCAAAACTGAAAATTTTATGACGTATGCCAGCATACTGTATATGTGTACTGTGTAGGCGTGCATCCGTCTAAGTCGTGTACACGGCGTCTCGTTCCACTATGTCTGTATGTCTGTGACGGTTGTGCAATGAAAACTAAAATAATATTTATGCAGTTTTAGTTGTTAATTTTTTCCGTTTTCGTTATGGTTTGTTTTTGTTTTCCAGTTTTTTCCGTTATCGTTAACGGAATCAACTTTTATCTGTTAGCGGAATGAATCGGTTTCCATTACCATAAACTTATCACAGTGGTGTACAAAAAGTGCCATTTGTTTGTGTCTATTACTGGAGAGGACAAGGTGTTTTTTTCTGGAAAATGATCATTCTGTGCTTTATAGTTGTAATGGATTCATTGTGCATATAAAGTCTCATTTTGAAAGTGGGCAGTTCAAGTATTCGGAAGAGGAAATGCATGACCATTTTTTTGGACGGAATAGTGACATGTTAGCTTTAGCAACCCTTACCTTTACAAGCCATTTTGTACGACTGCTACGTTCGAATGAAATACATGCAGGTCATTTGTTTGTCTGTTGCTAGGACATTATTCCTGGCGTAATACGGGAAAAGGTTCATGGTTTGTGCAAGCACTGCACCAGATGATGATGGAGACTTTTGGCGACAAAGAGTTCGACTTTGTGAGGCTGCTGACGCGCGTGAACCACGAGGTGGCCTACGCGTTTGAATCAAATGTGGGCATTGATGAAATGGACGAGAAAAAACAAGTACCTTCCATCATCTTCACGCTGACAAAGTATCTGTACCTCACACCGAAGTAGTTGCCATCTCTGCTGACCAATTACAATGTGCTTAGAGTCTACTTCGGCCGTGACATGCAGTGTAAAAATCGAGAAACCACCGACTTCTGTTTGTCGTACCACTGCACACTGTTCGTAAATTCATTCACATGTGTATTCGTAATGTGTATTCTTACTAAAACAGTACAGTTGGCCCACATGATCCACATTTTGTCACATCATTAGTTGGTAAGTAACTCCAACTAACTAACTCTTCATACTAAACGTAGTAAATTGCAAGTACAGGATAGTAACAGGCAGATAAGCTGGTTTAAGAAGTAAATAATGTAATTTTGATACTCCTAGTGACATTTTAGCAATACAGGAAGTTTGATTCGTCACATAAATGACAGCTGAAAATTTCATACAAATAGTACGCTGTACTTCCTCTTGGCCATCCTACCTTTGATCATACATTTAGGCTACTGTGGGGAATAGCGTAGCAGCAAATAGCGTTGTCAAAGATTTTTGTGACTGACAGTGACTTATCCTTTACAGTACATATCAGTAATGTTGTCGCTGAAAATCTGTCTCGGATGTGCCTTATTCATAAAGTTTTCCTCTCCAGGGACGCTGTTACTTACTGTAGTATGTGCATTCACAACTTAAGTCCATCCACCTAGCCTGTTTGTGCTCAAACTAGAAAGCTTGGAACTATAGCGAATGCAATTTGATCTGTTATTAACGTATAAGGTTATAGTTGATTATACAAATATTGACAAGTCCCAGTTCTTATTCTCAAAACTAATAGCATAACCCATGTTCATGCTTATAAATTGCAGGCACTGTAGAGTAGACTAGATACATGGAAACATAGGTAATTGGTCCCTGGAACAGTCTTCCAGCAATAGATGAACATTTTAGAAATCTCAGTGGTTTTAAAAACTTTTAAAAATTAGATTTTTGAAATTACCTATTTTGTATTTGAACAGTGATGTAGTATTTTGGTATTAAGTGAACTGATCCAACGTTGTGTTATTACATTTTATTTCACTTATAATATTTGATATGATTTGATTGCTATCATTTAGCATTTTTAACATGTGTATGTATTGCTTTGATTCATTTTGCTATTTCACTGTTGTATGTACATTTGATATACGCTATTAAATGGCATAATGCACTATTGTTTTTGACTGTAGTACGGTTTGTGTGGCTTCTCATGACATCCATGTGGCCCATTTGTTGTTTAATAGTGCATTCAACAATTCAGGTCATATCGTGCCTTTAAGGTAAAAATATATTGTAAATATTACAGTTGTAATAAGATTATTGTTAAGTAGTTACAATAGTAACTGGCAATTTTAGCTGATACCTGAAACACATTTTCATTTTCGCGTATCTGGTGTTTTTCAGCTGCAGATCTCTTGAAGATGTTGGTTTTTTTGTACACGGTTTGGTATCATGGACAATAGAAGCCACAGTCTTGTATAAATGTAACTGATGATCAATGGAGTGTGAAAAAATTTGTATATCACATACTACATATCGACACGCAGTGTATTTTATATGCGTTTTTCTAATTGCAGTGTGATGATATATTATACGTATGTACAATCTGTTTTGCACACTGTTCGTAAATTTATTCATATGTGTAAGATTATAGTTGATTATACAAATATTGACAGATACCAGTTCGTATTCTCAGAACTAATGATCATGATCATGCTTATAAATTGGAGGCACTGTAGATGAGATGAATGCAAACAAGTGATGAACATTTTAGAAATCTTTAGAAAACTTTAAACAATCAGATTTATCAAATTACCGGTTTTGCATTTGAACACTTTATTTTAATACTAAGTGTACTGATGCAACGTTGTGTTATGCTCTATACACTCTATTTCACTTATGATATTTTTATGATTTGATTACTATCATTTAGCATTTTTAACATTTATATAATTTATTTCTTCTATTCATGTTGTGGCTGATTGAAGTTTGTAATGCAGTTCCAAGTTTGGTTGGTTGGGGTTTAACGGCGCTTTATGGTAGAAATATATTTTAAATATTTACAATTTTAATAGGATTAATTCTTTAGTATAAGATATTTAAAAATACAGTTCCGAGTTTACAGTTGTGATGGGCTGGGATTCATTTCATGCAACTGTTTGGTCGTCAAATAAAAGTGATCTACAGTTATGACTAATGTCAAGTGTTTGATTTATTGAACGTTATGGATGCAATATCACTGAAGTGCATATACAGTATGTATTAATAAAACCAAACAGTTTGTTTAGATGAGAATCTGACTGTTGTTAATTATTGATGTCAAAAAACAAACAATATTTCATTTTTAGGTAGACTCCTTTGAGTCGACCTAATAAAGTGGGTCTCAAATGTCCGTCCGCCCGTCCACAAAAAGTTTCTTTAATTTCAATGAAATGTGGGGTGTAGGTAGAGGTCGAAGAGTGATGCATGACGGTATACAGTATCACCCGATCCTAGGTCAAGGTCACGAGCCCTTGAAAGTCGGAAATTCGACCATTTTCAAACGCTATCTCCTGCCCCATTTATAATGGGGGCTGGCAAGTGACCACGGATTCTTCAGTTAGGGTACAATATTTACAGCTTATCAGGCCGGATTTTTGCCCTAGTTTTTGTGTCAGGTGACTTTGAAGTTGGCAGTAAAGTAGGAGTCGACCGCCAGTCCCGTACAGGGCTAATTTTTAAAATTCAGTTTTTATTACTAATTGTTCGGTGAAAACAGTCATTGCGACCTTTTGAACATCCCTCCCTCCAGATGTTTTTCAGGTAAGGAGTTAAGAATGGACGTCGCCATATGGGACAACAGAAATTGGCTGTTAATGCTGCATACCGTACTCATTGCCCAAGTAAAATCAATTTACATCAATTCGTTGCTGGTTCTGTCAACCAGACTGCAGTTGACATGTAAAGGTTGATTCTCACCCATATTGTAAGCCAAGCGTGCAGTTCTAAAAACTGTAAAATACACTCTGTAACAAGCCATGTGTTTGATTGAAACCACTTTTCTTCAGCAATGAACAAAATATGGTTTGCATTGTGAGTTGGCTACACACAGCAAAATAAACTGCTGAAACGCAACTGGCGTTGACATACAAAACGTCAGCAGTTTTAAATTTAATGTAGACTCCATGAGTTATGTAATTAAAAAAGGTAACGTAAGTAAGTAAGGCTATATTGATAACATTTAATAGCAAACTCAACATATTATACGCTGTGCATTACGAAATCAAGACAATTGATTTTTGACAACTTTAGCAAATGGAGACTGATTTTGGATGATGCAGCACCATACATTAACAGCAACACACAATGATAGTTACTGCATGCGGTATCATACTTCTAGGCCAAAGATGTCTGTATAGCAAAGCACGTGGTAGCGTCGTTGGTCTAGATCAACGAGGTTGACCTACGCTGAGCCCAGTTAGTACTGGGATGGGTGACCATGACCGGGTTCAACTCCCGGAGGCGGCACTTTATTTCGGTATGTAACCAACCACCCAGGTCGACTCAGCCTTCTACCCTCCGCGGGACGGTAAATGAGTATCAGCCAAAGGGCGGTGATGCTCTGCAGCTGGGGAGTAAAGGCAGGCATGGTGTAATTTGCAGGTAAAACTGTGTGATCCATGTATGAGCGCATTAGGCGCTTTGCGTAATGCGCTATACAAATATACGTATACTTTACTTTTTACACATCCAGCATGACACCTTGTCTCTGCGACACCTGAATTCTTGTCAAAATTCTTCTACTAATTAGCTTTCACTAATTTTTGTATGATCCGTGGCAAATAGTTGAAAAACTACTTGCCACGGATTATACCAAAATTTTAACTGTCCAGCTTCATCTGTTCTGATACATGATCAAACAAGTAGCTCAGCTGTCGCTGACAACCCGCATGATGTGCTGCATCACGACAAACAGCTAAATTTTAAAACAGTCACATGACCATAACCACTCTTTTAGGTGGTGATATGTCATCCTGTTGCTAGAAATGATATAATGGTCGAAATCGTGGTGTCAGGAAGGGGGTAGGTCACTTCGAGCACAAATTTCAGAGGGAATGGGGAGTGACTGTTGGCGTCAGAAAACCAGAGTCCCTGGGCTATCACTACGTTTAGCCGTTTCGATACATCGGCGTGTGACAAACGCACACACACACGATGACGGCTAATACCCACACTAGCATAGCGTCACTCCAGTAAAAAAATCCGGCTTGATTCCACCTACCAACCTGCTGATAGCAAACATTTTCTCCATGCCCACTGATGGAACACAGTCCATGCACTTGATGCGATTATGTATGATGTACTGCTCCATATGAGTTTCTACATTCACATAACGTCTTGCATAACAATAAAATGTTATCATACTGTCACAATGAACTAAACAGCAAGATTAAGCACGTCACATTTTTCATCCATTAATATATGGACAGATACCGGTGCTATGAATTACCCAGCTATATTTGGCATCAATGACAAATGAAATTTTACCAATATCTTTTGGTGTGAGAAAATCAGAAACCCTCAGCTACCAAACAGCGTTCATTTCTTGATGATACAGTCACCGTAATACAATACCAACGCATGATAGACGGAGAGTCAGATGGACGGAAATGCCGACACAATGTTGTGCTCAGCATAGCTGTGCTCAGTAGCGACAAAAGTCGGCGAACATCTGCCCAAGTATCGACAAAAATCAACTCTGTTTTTTTGACTCCTAGCATTACATCACACCGGAGACTTCACAGCAAGTAGCATCGTTTGTACACGGAATAAAGCTATCCATGTACACAGTAAGTCAGCAAGTGAGCTGCACTTACGTAATAACCCACTCAACAGAGAGATGAGTATTTCCAGTCTGTTGTCTGCAGGTACTGACAACCAACCTTGTAATAACCAACAGAAATACACTACAGTAACATACAAAATAAATTCGAAGTGGACTACATGACACTCTACATCCACTAAAAAGCAGTTAGTGTTCACATGTATAACCAAACAATGGACTATAATGCCCCAGCATTGATGTGGACACCTTTGCCACCACATACTTGAACCACGGTGTAATCTAGCTCTTTGACAGCCAAAATATAACCAGCTGATGAGTAGAAGCTACTGGTATACCCGGTCAGTTTCATCAAGATTGTGTAAGTAGTGCATGATATATGGTGAGCATAAGATTTAACCTTGACGCCCTGCTGTGACCTTGACCTCCAGAATCGAATCAGGTCATCAGTAGGGGCTAGTAGTGAATATTCCCTGTAAGTTTTATTGAAACTGTTCAATCAGTTTGAGATATTGTAGCAACAGTATATGACCAAATGAATGAATGAACAGAGGGATAAACGGGACAGTCTAAAAACATGCCTTCACCGACAGTGTTGGAGTGAAGGCATTAAAAAATCAGATAATACTCAACACTCAATACTCATCCTCGCACGGGCGGCGCCATTTGGTGAATGCTTACGGGTGAAGGCCTGGTGTGGTTTGATTGGGGCGGTGGTATGTGTTGTAGCTGCAGTATTGCGCTCCTGCACCATTGGCTCTTGCCAATCAACTGCCACTTCTTGAGATTGTACAGCGCGGCTGGTCGCGGCATCGCCACGCAAGTAGCGCTATAGAAGAATCCGACCTTTACCTTTACCTTCTTTATTTTCAACATTCAACTCGTCATATTCTGTACGAAAGCTATTTTGGATACAGTTTTCTTAACATATGCATAGCTGATATATTTGGCCGGTGGTCATTTGCCAGCCCCCATTGTAAATGGGGGAGGAGATAGCCGTTAAATATGGCAGAATTTCCAACTTTAAGGGGCTCGTGACCTTGACCTTGGATTGGGGCATACCATCATGCATCATTCATCGACCTCTACATACATAGCAAATTTCACTGACATCGAAGAAACCTTTTTGTGGATGGACGGACAGACGGACATTTGAGACCCACTTTATCAGGTCGACTCGGAGGAGTCAACCTAATAATAAGGCATTTGTATAGCACCCTGGAGTCCAATGATGCACAGGTTAGATACTTGGAGTTCCATGTCCATTTTCAGCACAAATATGGCTATATCAGAGTCAAAAAACTAAAGCCAGGTTTAGTCGCCTCCTACAACATTCGGCCTGGAAACAGAGTGGGAGTATTCTGGTAGAATGGGAAGGGATGGAAAAGTTAGATGAAACAAGTAAGAAAGGAAAAAGGGAAAAAGATGCTAAAATACAGAGCAGGTGGGGAAATGAAGGGATAAGGAGGTAAAGGGGGGTTGTGCAGGGCCCACATGGGGCAGAAGCAGAGGTGCCGGTGGCCTCAGGTTAAGACTGTCTGAACAAGTAGGTTTTGAGGTGTCATATGAAAGTCAGTAGAGTAGGGCAAGTACAAATGTCATAAGGTAGTGAGTTATAGGTTGTGGCTGTGACTGAAAAGGCATGCTGAGCGATGTCAGTCCATGTTCTTGGTACAGTCAGCACCTGGGCACCATGCCGAGCCTCAACTAATGAAATTTCACTATGCATTGTCAAACAGCTGCAAACTGCACTGTAACAGTTATCACAACTAAACCTGCAAATACTCTGGCAACACGAAATATACATACATACATACATACAGCCATTTTCAGGCGAAACTGGGTTACTAAGGTGCTTAATTGATTACCCTTCTTCATTTATCCCTGATTTCGGTACCTTTCAATGAAGACCAAAATGTGATATATCGTCTTTTAACATCAACTCAATGAGTCCTACTCTGACATTCCTTCTGCTTACTTCTAACCATCTCCATCATCATAAAAGCTGAAGTTAAACATACAGTATTATGCAAAGTTAACTAAATACTATGACTCACGACTGAAAAATAAAACTCTATGGCACTAAACATTCGTATTTTAGTTCAAACTTGCAAGAGTTAATGGCTGCATTCTTGTCCACATCAATGGTACAGAAACTCGGTCACAAAATCAAACACAAACAGAAAGTGGGCTGCAGCGGCAGTGAATGGTCGAGATGATACAGTTCGCGCTCACAGATACCACAATCGATTCGCAAGAGCAGAACTCGGCTCCTTGCGAATGTTCTGACCGACCATATACGCCAGTTTGTGGGCATACTGCAACAGCAACAAATATCAGTTTCCATGTCGCTTTCATTGACATGTGTATCTCACTTAGTTACTGTTATCCTAGGTGGTGCAACGGGTTAACCATTGGACTTGCAATAAACAGGTCATGGGTTCAAATCCTACTCGGGGCAAAAGCTGCGTAACAACCTTGGACAAGTTGTTCACACCTATGTGCCTCTGTCACCATGCAGTATAACTTGGTACTGGCCAAGGGGCGGTGATGCTCTGCGGCCGATAAAGTAATCGGAGGCCTGGCGGAAAGTAATGGCAGCTCACCTGTACACCAGGATCAGCTCTCGGCCCAATGCTTGGTAACGAGTATGGGAAGCCTTTACCTTTTTACTGTTACCCTGGCCTTTGTGTTCCGGTTACCCTAACTTATGGCAAACCAACAAAGTCCAACAAACGGATGCGTTTTGGAGAATACCGGACTTGATCTCATTTAACATAGGACATGACGGATCACAATTCCAGCAGTTTCCAGGATCTCATATATTTTCCAGGAGTTTCAAAAGCCACACGATTTTCCAAGATTTTCTTCACCTAACAAGCACTTCAGCACTACGTCGTAAAACACAGATACACGGAAATAGCATCTTTGCACTCAAAAGCTATATTAATGCTTTGCCAGACTTCAACCAGTCGCTGCTTGATTTCTTCAATCACGTTGACCTGTAGCTTATACTCAAGCTGCTGTACGACTCATATATCTTGCCATCAGGGGAGTTCTACCTTTGGGCGCCCAGGTTGGTTGGTTGATTGGAGTTTAACGGTGCTTTCAACACAATGTAGGTCATATCATGCCTTTAAGGTAAGATTATATTAGAAATATTAACATTTAATGAGTATTAATTCTTGACGAAAGATAATTGTAAAAAATATATATATATGTAGGAAAAATAGCAGATTTAAATAAATAGGTGAATTGAAATTAGGTAGATTATATTATTGAAAAAGTATAACTTGTGTAAGGTTTTGCACGAAAAAAAATGAA
>Ga0209363_1001239_pt1 | contig 11909 bp, 8 predicted proteins | sample WorMetexBAHAMAS3_FD_187385 | JGI IMG/M metagenome (GOLD analysis project Ga0209363, IMG submission 187385) | Marine gutless worms symbiont microbial communities from Max Planck institute for Marine Microbiology, Germany - Inanidrilus exumae... | ecosystem: Host-associated > Annelida > Digestive... | reverse complement strand
GTGTCTAGATGATACGATGCAGTAGATTTACGTGCGCTCACAAGCTTAACGAGGTGGCCAGCTGAATCTAGTGCATGGCAGAGAAATGAAAAAGTAAAGAAAAACTAGAAACAAAAACCGAGTAGCTCAGAAGAAACGGTCCTGGCAGTAGTCCATGAAGGCAATCTGGGAGGAAAAAGTGAAACTACGGGGGTAGGATTTGTGAAACAGGTAGGTTTTAAGCCAGGAGAGAGAGAGAGGGAGTTATGGATGAGCAGAGTGGTGAATCAAAAGAGAAGGAATAGGTGAATTGGAAATGGAGGAACCAATACTGGAATAAGGTTGACGAGGAGATAAAGGGTGTTGATTCCAGAGACAAGGAAAGGAGGAGTGATCAGTTATTTTTAGAGCGGATGATGTCAATCGCTGTGTCTGTGGGTGATTTTATAATCATTGTATATATTTTGTAATTTTCAGGTTTTAGATATATCTGTGACTCATGACAAAATTGGCCGCAGACAACCTGCATATCTTATTCATTTTCTGCGTTGGAATAGCAGGTATGCCACATTATGCAGCAAGTTTCCTACATTAATAATCACTTCTGTATTCACGGTTTAGACTCACAGTGTAAGCAGTAAAGTAAAGTATACGTCGATTTGTATAGCGCATCGTCGTAACTACCTCTATTTTGCACTCAGACATGGATCACACAGTTTTACCTGCAAATTACACCATGCCTGCCTTTACTCCCCAGCCGCACTGCCGCAGAGCATCACCGCCCTTTGGCTGGTACTCATTTTACCGCCCCATGGAGGTTAGAAGGCTGAGTCGACCTGGGTGGTTGGTTGCATCCGAAATAAAGTGCCGCCTCCGGGAGTCGAACCCGGATACGTTCACCCATACCAGTACTAAGTTTTACTAACTGGGCTCAGCGTAGGTTAACGTCATTGATCGAGACCAACGACGTTACCACTATGCCACGCTGGCACCTGCTGCTGTGTGTAATGTGTGTAGCTGGGATCGTGTTGTTCCTGAGAGCTATCTGCTGAAGAACATCGATGAAAACCGAGTTCTGATGAGAAAGCTTACATTCATCTCACAGAAAGAGTGAGTGTTGTCTAATTATTGAATCTGCCCATCACTTTTTCAATGCTTTGAGTTTGGTGCTGTGTGTATTGATACCAGTTGCTGAAAATGTCGTCCACTTAGTATTTAAAAATACAGCTTTTCTGTGACAAACATGGTTCTAAAGATTTCACTTGTTTTCACATTGGTTGATTGTCTTGTTGTATTTGTTGTTGTTATGGCAGTGCTTTGTGGGATGCCGCAAACTGATTACTCTTTGTAATGTTCAGTGCAAACCCAGCCTTGTGGGCCTTTCAGTAAGCAAGAGGGGAAAATATAAAACTTATGTGAAACTTGCTGCAATTTTTCCGTTGTTAAGTTTTTAAATTCTGCCTAGTGCTATTTGAACGACGAGGATATGCATATGCATTTGTATAGGATAGCTGCCACATGTTCTACGTAACGGTGCCGCGGTGTGTGTCTGTGCTGCCTCAGATGTGGTCGTCGGCGCAACAAGGCTCGGTCGCGCAAGATCGATCGCACTTTGAAGCGACACTTTGAGAAGATGTCGTCGCCAGGTCCTCATGACATGATTGATACGGACTCCAGCAGCGACATTGACAGTGATGACGTCAGTGATGACGTCAGTGATGATGAAGATGAGTGTCTGGATGATAACGATGATGACAATGCTGAGGTGACTGCCTGCCTGTTGTCATTCAACAGTCGATGTTCCATCACAGCTTCATTGGCTGACATCACGATGGGCATATGGACATAAACATACAGCATTTCATAAAACTCAGATAGATTGGCCTGTGGCTCTAGTGAGCCTGCGTGTTGTTGGGTGTGAAGCAATTATGTGTTACTGTTGCTGATGCTGAAACCGGCAGATGTACGGTATTATAAAGAGCTAACGATGGAACACTGGATGGGATGCGGATGTGTATCAGAAACTGTTGACTACGTGTGCAGATGTACGCATCAGAAGTTCATGATGAAGATCAACCGGCCAGCGAAGACAGTGAGGTGCGTCGTGTTGTTGTTTTTTAATTAGTGAGTACTCACGACACAGTAACTTTAATCAATTAGTCAGAGGTAACAGTGCAGGTAGCTCCACATCTTTCTAATCTAAATGTACTAACTAGTTGCCATTGGCAACGGCATGCAGATAGTAAATGTTTGCCCCAACAAAATCCTGTTAACTGGCACACCCAGGTGACCTACATAATGGTGACCTATATAATGGCCGTCAAATGGCTGTGCATGTAATCAGAAATCTGTAACTGTTACTTAATTTACTAATTTTATTAGCGTCTCAAAAATTTGTGAAATAAATTTTTTTAAATAGTTACTTCTGTGAATGGGCAGTATGTTTTCGGGTAAATTTAGTTTTTTTCTGTAGTGTGGGCATGATTTTACAAAAAGCTCTGCATTGATTTCAATAAACTGTTTAACTGGTTGCCTTGGAACAAGCCATAGATTTGAGACGTGATGTGCAGGCAAAATGGAAAGAGTTTATAATTTCCACAACACCCGGACATGATGTCATGATTGACAGCCAGCGTGCTACCGAGCAAGACGTAGCTAATAACTGGGTCGCGTCTGCAGTGTCTGTACATGTCACAGCCAATGGGAAATGGCTACACAGTGACGTCATCCCAGTTTATAACAAACTGTTACATTTGTTGTTACCTGTCCTCGAAGCTTAGGTTTACGGCAGGCTAAATACTAGCGTATTAATAGTAATAATAATAGTAATAATACAATAATACTATGAATAGCACATTGAAAGGCCTTGCCACATTGATGGCCGGGTACGGAGACTGAAGCCGCGAGGGAAGATGAAATGTGTCACGATGAAACACAACACAACGTTGATATAACACTACGGTACATTGACAACGGTACTGCCAGTGATGATCACATCATAGTCTGCTGTGGTCATTGAGCTGGCCGTATGTATGGTCATTGAGCTGGCCGTATGTATGGTCATTGAACTGGCCGTATGTAGGGCTCGTTAGCTGGTTTAACGTACTCTGATATGGTATGTCACTGTGTATCTGTGTTGACAGGATGATGTCCAGCTGCCTCGTGATCCGGTGAAACTTGACCTCCCCGCTGGGCTCAAACAAGTCCTTGAGAGAGACCGTCAGCTCGTCAAAGTCCAACACAGGGTCAGTTCAGTTCCTGCTCGACTTCACTGAGCACTTTGTGACACTCAGCTGTTTTGAGTCAGGAAACGCCTGACAGATGTAAATTACCGCTGCAGAAATCCCCAGACGGATGGACAGTCAAAACAAATTGCTGAGTGATGTCGTTATTTCCATCTTACCGAATTTACGTGGTCTACCATAACTTCACTCTGCTTGCATGTAATGTAGTGACTACTGTTGGATGATAAGAAAGTGAGTAGTTTCAGTCGAGTGACAAACTCTGCTCAATCTTCGTGGAGCTGGATGTGTACAGTTTGCATGTTTGTCATAATGTCTGCTTTGTCTTCACCTGTCTATTTAACGGTTATTAACCAACTGGACGTGGCTTTGCCGGCTCCCGTGGGTTTTGTCACCAAGTAACAGTGTGAGTACAGTGAAGAAACATAGAAACACTCACCCTACCATCATCTTTTCTTTATTTACCACCAGACGGCTAGTGGAAAGGCGTCGCTGCTGCCGTATCTTTTTGTTTCTTTGTGTACTTTTCTTTGTTGATATTATTTTTTCCATTAATCACAGATGCAGATTGAGCGAGCGTGCGCGTGTGTGTGTTAGCTGCTGTGTCTTCCTGCGTCGCCGAATGTCGTGAGTATTCTGGAGTCGTACGTCAAGAACTTTGCGGTGAATGCAGCGACGTCATCGTGCGTCGATCGGCCGACGAGGCTGACACGCAGCGGAGATGACGACAGACTGACCGCACTGCTGGACAATAAGTAAGTAACCAGCGAACGTCGGCTGTATAAACGGAACGGAACTAGGTAGCAGTGGTAGGTGGACAGACAGAGAGACAGACAGACTCATGCTAACACTTTGCAGTTGCACTGCGTGATAATAACAGTAGTAATCATAAGAACACAGACAGACACACAGACACACGCACACACGTTCACAACAGAGCCGTTTCATGGCCATTAGACAAGTCAACTTGTGTTAGCTGTTGCCCTGTTAACGACTGAAGAATCTAGTTGGAGCAGAGTTCTCATGTCCAGATGACATTTCTATCAGCGAGAAGATGCTAGTTGTTCTCATCAGTGTTAGCTACACAGTCTCCGTACCAGCGATGGTACTAATAGCAGTAATGGTAGTCATATATAGTCACGAGTGTTGAACTGCGTCACTGTGCCAAATTTCGTCGAAATTGTTCGAACCAAGGCCGAGATATGTGAGTTTCAATATAATGCTAGTTTGGCTTGAAAATGTCTATTCACGCCCCTTTTGGGGGTTTTAAATATGGTGGGGGTAAATATTTCAAATCTAAGTAGCCTATAGCAATCAGCGTAAGACGCTGTATTTGCTGGTATAATTTTTATGCAAATCGGTTCAGTGGTTTGGGAGGAGTAGTTACACAGACATACACACGGAATTTGGTCAATGCGGCTCTTAGCATACAGGTGACGCTCAATACCAAACCTGCTATGCAGGTTTTGATAAAATGGCCACCATTACTATGATGATGTTGATGAAGGACGTGAGTTGCTGATGCTGGTGTTGATGCTGATGCTGGTGTGGTGTGGTGATGAGTGTGCGTCTACGCAAGGAGCTCGTCGATGGTCTGCGTGTCGTGTTTGACTTCACGTTGCCTCTCGTTCTGCTCTATGACTCTGAACGTTCACAGTTTCACCAGCTGACAACGTCACAACCCATCAAACTGTTTGTATCTGCTTGTCTCTCCAGTCTGTGTTTGCGTATGGCACCACCTGTATTGAGTGACCTATATTGAGAGGGGTCATGACATGACCTATATTGAACATGGAAACATAGATCAGTCTGACATATATATTGTTTGTATTACCGTCATTTCAGCGCCGTCGTAGGCTAGCTAAAGACTGATACAGGACTGTCATATGTTGTCTTGTTAATAATCATATCATTGCAACAACAACAACAACAACATCATTAATATTATTGTGATATTAAAAATACCCACTCCGATAATTCTTCAGTTCAGTGGTCTTATTTGCATCATTGCATATTCATTGATCTCAGCAGTATCACATGCTTGTCATATCATCGTCTTGAAAAACACTAATTATGTATGAGTAAGAGTAGAATAACCTGCGTACCTCAGTGTAACTTTCTAACTGATAAAACAGAAATAGTGCGTGAGCAGGTACATTTATCTAGCCACGTGTGAGTGAGCAGTTGAATCTAGTGAAATAGATGCAAATTCCTTCACCTTCCATCTTTAGTGGTTGTTACAGAATTATTCTCCGGTGCATTTTCCGTTCGTTTGCAATTTATGGATCTGATTTGACATGGTCACTGGAGTGACGACACTCCAGTGACGCTCGGAGACAGTTAGATGGCTGGAGTTTAACGTCTCTTTTCAGCACAAGTATGGCTATATCAGAGACGAACACTCTGAGAGAACGTGCTCGTCACCTGTAGTAGTAAGTAAGTAGTAAATTTATAGAGCGTAAGTGTTGAGTCAGTAGCAACAAACTGCAAGTAGGAACGCAGGTAGGGCTTGTTAACTGGTTGTCACCTGTAGTAGCTGCTGAGGAACGCAGGTAGGGCTTGTTAACTGGTTGTCACCTGTAGTAGCTGCTGTGCATGGACGACTGCTTTGTCAGTTTAACCCTTTCGCTGCCTTGCACGCCGGATATTTCCGGTGGAGGAAATAAATAATAATCCCCAGACTGCCGGATGTATCCGGCGACGCTGGGTAGGCCGTGGTATGTGAAATAATGCTGCCTGTGGTATTGGCTATCACCCATACACTGACTACATATTATATTTTCTCCGGTCTGGCAGTGAAAGGGTTAAGAAGGTCTGAAGTGATAATATAGTGTAGGGTTGTGGTTGGTTGCAGAAAGCTGGAAATACCAAGTGTTAATGACAGCAAATCGCCGACAGGCGAGTCAGCCCCGAGGTCACGACACCATCACGGCAGGAAGACTGATGATCATCACCATGACAACATGGATACGGAGGTTGTTATCAAGGCGGAGTTGACAGCTAGACAGAGCTCACCACGCAGAGCAGCACAGAAACGACGAGCAGCGCCACCTGTTGACGACGTACGTCGCAGTGTTATTTTGACTGTGAATATTCTCTACTTGGAACACTTTTATGCTTTTGCTTAGTTGTAGTTTTGTTAAACATGTTACAGATGTACTGTTAATTATAGACGATTTTAGTAGTAATTTTTGTCAATCTTATTAAATTCTACTGTTGTCTGTTACACTTGTCTGGAACACAAGATAAAATGATTTTTGTTACAGACATTTTAGTTTAAGTTTTTTTTTCATTATGCGAGTTTTTAGTTTCAGTTGAGTTATAGTTAGCTGAATGTTTATTGCGTGTTTCAGTTCTGGTGGTAAATAACATTGGTCCATCATGGCAGGTTGATGATACTCTAACATTGGTCCATCATGGCAGGTTGATGATACCCTAACATTGGTCCATCATGGCAGGTTGATGATGACCCTAACATCGGTCCATCATGTCTGGTTGATGATGACCCTAACATTGGTCCATCATGGCAGGTTGATGATGACCCTAACATCGGTCCATCATGTCTGGTTGATGATGACCCTAACATTGGTCCATCATGTCTGGTTGATGATGTCCCTAACATTGGTCCATCATGGCAGGTTGATGATGACCCTAACATTGGTCCATCATGTCTGGTTGATGATACCCTAACATTGGTCCATCATGGCAGGTTGATGATACCCTAACATTGGTCCTTCATGGCAGGTTGATGATGCTCAGAGGACGCGCAGTCGACGTCGTTCCAGACAGTCTCTGCAGGCTGAACGCGCTCCGTCTCCTCCGCTGCTTGCTGCCGTCCACTCCATCACATCCTCCAGCAGGACTTCGTCGCCCGAGCGACCGCTTCCACACCTGACAGCCCAGTACCAGACGGAAGATGTGGGATTTCCCCCGCATCAGCCGGACGTCGTTGCGGAAGTGCTCGGCTGGAAGCTGGTACCCGACGAATTTCTGCGTCAGCATCCGGCGCCGCCGTCAGTTATCTATGGTGCACATCACCTGCTGAGATTGTTTGGTAAGTCAGTGTAACACGTGGGTCATTAATGCACCGTGGTTCATTTGTTAAATTGTTTGTCTGTTTACTTAACTTCCTTTCTTACTTTCTTATTTCCTTGTACTTTTTTCCTTACTTATTTACTTTGTTACTCATATACTTCCTGGCTTATCTACTTCTTCCAGAATAGACCCGTTCCGTTTCCAGGTCACAGATTTGACCAGCTTGCAATAGACCCTCAGCTATGCTGCTGTCACTTTTCCAGCTGGTTGGGACCAATGCTGGCTGGCGCGCCGTGAAAAATCTCCTGGCGGCGGCGCCAAACTGTTTTGGTGGCAATGGCGGCGGTTTTCGGCTGAGTACATAGTACGTCGACATGTACATTTACTTACTTACATGAATGTGTATGCAGTGCAGTTGCCGGGAATCCTGGACCACATGTACATCCCGCAAGTGAAGCTGTCGCACCTCGTCCGACACTTTGCACTTTTCATTCAGTAAGTAAACTCATCGTAGATACTGCTTTGTGATCTAGTCAAATGTACAGGGTGGGACAAAATTACAAGTACCACCTTTCATTTTGTTTCTTGTAACAGTGGAATGCGTCCATAAAATTAGACTGATTTTTGGCAAATTGGCTCACATGTACAATGTAAACATCAATTGGAGCGATGCCAAAATTATCTTAATTAAAGTATAAGTAAGTAAGCAAGTAAGTAAATTTATAGAGCGTATAACTCGCTGTATGGCGCCACGTGTATCAACACATTGTGTTGCTTGCTGCAACGTGAGTGTTAGTCGACAGCTTTATTATTATTATTATTTTAACAAACACAAATACTAGTAGTATATATTAGCAGATTCATGAGAGTGCAGCCGATTTTTGTTTATCATAGACGTTCTTAATTAGCACATCACTTTACTGTAAAAATTTTATGTAAGTAAAGTAAAATCGGTCAAAATGCTACTAAAGAATAATCGGGTTTTGTGACGCCCTCTGTTGCTGACCAATATTTAGTCTGTTTGCTTCTGAAAGAGCTGTTATTTGACACACTGATAATCATCACAATTGTCCGTGAAGTGCTGTAGTATGACGAAACAAATGGCGTTGGTGCTGCTAAGTTTGGCCCACCCTGTACACGTGAACAGTTCGTTTACTATCGTCTGAGATGGAACGTAAGTGGAGTCACGTGTCTAATGATGCACTGGCTGCTGAGACAGGAGACCTTCATCCTTCAGCATAGCCATGTTCATCGATGTGTAGCTACCATGTATTCTGTTGTTTCGACAGCTAGCTGTGAGCCTGTGACATTGCCGTGCGAGTCAGTTGACCGTTCTAGATTGCAGAGTGGCTCTCAACACATAGGCTGCTGAATTATGTGACATTCTATGATATCTGCTGGGTGATCGTGGCACCAAACGGTCCTTCGGTTATAGATGTTACTTCTAAAAAGCTATCCACGTCTACCAGTGCTGCCACCTGCCGAGTACTGGTGCTTAATGATTCGTTGTGATTTTGCCATGAAAGTGTTTACGTTATCGTTGTAATGATCGTAACAGACAGTAAGTAAAACTCTATAGTGTCTACGTAACCAGAATGCACTAATTGCCGTAAGGCTTTGCTTCAACAGAACACTCAGTTAGTTGTTAGCTGGCCGTGTACTGGCTCCGGGACGGTAATGAGATTGGCTGGGAAGAACGTCTCTGAAATGACATGATATTTTAAATAAATAAATAAAAATAAATAAATATTTTGTGTCGGGTGGGACGTAAAACGTTAACTCATTGAGTTGTTATGTGGGTGTGACACGTCACGTCGAACGGTTCTTGTTGTTGTTGTGATGCAGGTACCTGGCTGACCACGGTCAAGAGCTGTTTACCGACACAGCCTACATGTCTACAGCCGCCACGTGACCTTGACTGGACGCTGAGTGACCTTTGTTCTATGAGAATATCTTACCACGCTGTCATGACCACACACACAGGCCTACAGCTTTTAACGACCGTCAGTTTGTGCAAGTGCCACATGGCAGAAATGTTGCAGCTGAAAAACTTACTGTAATTACTTGCTTACTGACATGGCTGGGTGTTATTGGCAATTTGACGACGACATCCCAGCCAGCACTAGTCTCCCCTCCATGTGGCTGTCTGTCAACAAACTGTTGCGTTTACTATTAGTCTATATCTCTGTTCATGCTGCAGTGAACGATGTTTGAGAAATTTGCATCTATATACATAATAATAATCCATCGGTGAATCTGGCCACGGCGTGGCTTACGTAGACGGACGGACGACGTGCATAGACTAGGTACGGGCGAAGGGAGAGCGGGCGGCATGGCGCGTGGCTTACGACGGGAGGCCAAGCCACAATCGAATAGCGATCGAGATTGTGGTTCATTTTATTCAAAAGCACTTGGTTTCATTGGTTATTGTTATTATTATTATAAACGTTGATGTTTAGGGTGGCATTATGGGTGGCACAAAACGCTGCAGGGCCACCTAAGTAAACAGTAAAAGTTGTCACAGTAAACAAGTGCGACGCTAACACTGCACGTAGTGTCCAATTTTAACTTTAAAAATTTAGTTATTTTATATCGTATGTAAGTGTGTTGTGGGTAGCGTGCAACTCAACGACAACGTGAAACAGTCTCAGGACTTTACTGCTTGGAGACAGTCCACATGTGTTGACAACATAGTGTTCACAGACCAAATGACTGGCAGTGTAACAGCATTGTACGTGTTGTTGGCTTCAGTGAAGACTGAATTGTTTTGAGATAATAAAGACTTCTTGCAATGATGTAAACATTCATCCAGTGCTAATAGTAATATCAGAGTGTGTCTACCGCAGTCGCTACAATGATAATTAATTTAATTATGATAATAATTCTGTCATCTCCGTATTAAAATAAACCATCTGGTCGCTCAGTGACAACCTTGGACAAAGGACAGCTCCCGTCCACTTCCTCTGAAAACATCGATAAACTGAGCCAAACTGGAGGCAGTGTTGGCTGTGAGATTAGATACAATATTTCGCGTGCATCAATTTCTCGCAATTTGACTGGAACTTCTGAATTCAATTCATGCAAATTTGTGGAATTTGTCCATTACCATAACTTTGTCTGCACAGAACACCCACCAGCACCAGCAGAATACAGTAAATTAAAATGCAGCGAATTTTGGTCGCGAAATTAAGTTGCGGTGAAAATACAGAGTTTTACAGTAATTTACTGTAAAACACTGTATTTTTGTAGCATCTTAATTTGGTGGTGTTCTGTCACAAACCACGTTTTCAAGAGGGCTTGGCGCTCCATCTGCAGACAGGGACCATGTCATGCTGACAATTACAATTATGCCGTTTAATGTTAGAAAATTGAATTATGTCTCCGACTCCAGCCCTGGGCTAGAATCCAGACTCAACTCCGCACCCCTGCCCCCACCGAAGGTGATGGGAGGTTATGTTTTGGCGTTGGTAGATATATATCTTTGTGAACAACTTCTTGGCGCCAATTCAAGTCCGATTGTCACCAAACTTGGTCAGTCATACCATTATCCACGGGACGAAGGTCAAGGTTGCTGGGGAGGTATGCGCTCTGCTGAACGCCCTTCTAGTTATAAAACGAAACTGACTGGTCGTTGATTAAAATTACGGTTCAATGGCGCTGTCAACAGACACAATGTCAAGAGTTGACATTGATCAGCGTTCTACCAATGACCGCGAGTAGCTGGACAGGTGCTCCAGCCATGAATACACTGATAGGTACACTGACCCAGGACTGTTGGTACAACAAGGATAATGGGTGAATGTTTAGCTTTCTCGCTGTACTAAATGCAATAGGCCACTATACTGTACCAACTTCACATAACTGGACATGCACCACATTTAAAAATGGCTAAACGGCTGCAACAGCAGCAGCAGCACTGGGCAAAACAGAATGACAGCCTCATGAAACCACTGACAGACAAGACAGACAGTGAATACACACTACGTACATGATCACAAATAAACAATGACGGTCGGTTTTTCCACCACAAATTAATGTCCAATTATACGTTAATGGGAGACTAATTTGCACTTGCCGTGGAAAAACTGGCCCTTAGGTATTCAGTGAAGGGAAGCAGCAGTCCAACTTGTTACAGAGTACATAGTTAAAAAATCACACAAACACCAAGTGATGTACTGATGGCTATTTTTAGATGAGCCCGAGTAGCCAATTCCCTTTCATTTTCACCCATCACTTGTTGCAAAAGAATCTTTATGTGGATAATTAACGCACGTTATTTCATCCGGCTGACAGTGATGAAACACCGAATGAAACACAAAATACTGACCCTAACCACAGAACATCACGTCTCATTCACAACCCGAGTCCTGAGGTAAAATCAATATTCTACAATGATTATTTAACAGAATATTGTGTGAAATATTCGGTGACAAACAGTCTTGGCACATTTTGCTATGGTTCCATGCCACAGACGACTGGAAGTCGGCTACATGTGCCTCGTCTATATGACATCAGTCGTATCAGCGTCATCAATCATCCTCAGTCAGTCAAGTCTATCACTTGATCGCTGCTGCAGCGCTGCTTCACTCGCCGTGCGCTGGAATCACCCGACAAAACCACGTCTGAAGTTGGTCCTCCGGATTCGCGACCGGG
>Ga0209363_1001238_pt1 | contig 11909 bp, 4 predicted proteins | sample WorMetexBAHAMAS3_FD_187385 | JGI IMG/M metagenome (GOLD analysis project Ga0209363, IMG submission 187385) | Marine gutless worms symbiont microbial communities from Max Planck institute for Marine Microbiology, Germany - Inanidrilus exumae... | ecosystem: Host-associated > Annelida > Digestive... | reverse complement strand
CAGCAATGCAATATATAGTATATTTAATAACCCTAACCCTAACCCTACCTAACCTAAACGTAAACGCGACGTCGCAATAAACGACTGTAGTCACTCTGCGTGCGAACTTGACCTTTGATCGGGTGTGTCCGGAACAGTTTGTGATCAAGAAATCTTGACTCTGATTATGTTAATTCCGAATTTTTCAAACGAGTACTCGGTTCGAATTCTGATCCGGATTGTCCTGATTATCCCGGATTTGGACTTTGGACCTGGATTTGGGATCCTCCGGATGTTCCTTGCACTTATGACGTCCAGACACTGGATAAGGTTAGTCCAGGCTGGAAAATCATTGACAAGCTATACGCCACTGAGATTAGTTATGCACCTGGGTACGCCACTGTTGTTTTATCAGTAAATGGACGACGACATTGTACCCAATGTGGACCCTAACCCTAACCCTAATTGACATGTTGACATAATATAACCCTAGCCACTGACCGATGACGACCTTGACACGATCACGTGTGACTATCATGTATCGATCGTCACATGACGTTTCTAAGTAACTCATCAGCAGATGAGATAAGCGAACGTGAACTTCCAATAGGACTCCTCTTAATATTTAGCGTCTAAGTAAGTTCATGTATTTTAATACTTACAGACACATTGATCAGAGAATCGCTGGTACCAAGTGTGACAGTCACAAATATATGATCCGTTGGTGTTTTGGCAGTAGGAGTTTGCGCCACACTGTCCCGTCAGACATTCATTAATATCTTCATCACAGTTAGGCCCTTGCCATCCCGTGTATTCACTGCAATTTGTACAGCCGATGGCTCTATCGCACGCCTCACAACGACAGATATTCGTGCAGTTCCGACCCCAGTACTCGTCAGGACAATCTAGCACAGAGCAACAGCATACATGCACGCATGTACATGTATGCACATGTACAGCATACAATACATATTCAGATGGTCATAAAGACAAAAGAAAGTCGTTGTGACCTCCACAATACAATACAATACAATACAAAATAATACTACAGTGATTTGTATGACGCCCACACCACGTATACTACGACACGATTATTACTACTACGACTACTACTAGGTGACAGACCGACTGACACACCGACAGACCACGCTACTCAGTCGGTGACAATAAGCGGAGCGCACAGTGGAGAAGCCAAATTCTGTTGATGTGGGATTCGAACCCGGGTCGTAGCGTGGAGTGCGAACGCTCAAACTGTTGAGCTAACCAATCACTCGACATCTTGTTGTTTGTTCATGAGGCTATATATCAATCTATTAGAGTTCAAATTTTACTGTTGTAAAAGTGAAACAAAATTTCACTCAACAGCTGCGCCGACAAAAATGTTTTATTATTTGAGTTTTGTTTCAGCGTCCGTGTATGTGAAATACGCTGTTTTAGTTACTGCATTACTGAAGACATGGTGTCACGTAACTCAACAGTCGACGGTTGTCGATACCGTAAATATGTAATCGAAATCGCGAAAATGTTTGGTGGGTGTGTTTCCGGTGCTGGCCTACAGTCCAGGGGAAAGACTTTGAGTTGATTCTAACGGTAAAAATGGAAATTCGACATCCCGTAGGGGGGACCATTTAGCCGTGAGCTTTCGGTTTTTGTAATCATTGCGGAGTTATGACAGCCTAAAGTCGCAAGACCTGGATTTTTTAAAGCAATTTTTGCGTTTTTTGGAAAAAACGATCCCTTACAATAAAATTATCAAAATTCTGTTCCGAAAGTTTACATAGAGACACCGATCGACGTTTTTTTGTTAAAATGTCTTAAATTTTCCGGAAGGGAAATCGCTGAAATCGTGCGTTATTTGCCAAACAAAAAAAAAACAAATTTTAAGCTCCCTCTCAAACTGTCGTTATTGCGCGGATCGCGCCAAAAATCTGCCAGGGCCAGCCCCAGCATTTGGCTCACAATGGTCCAAATTTCATCCAAATCGGTTCACTTTCAGCGGAGTAATAGCCGAACGCGCGAAGGCCGTTCTTTGGGCCCATGGAATTAATCCACTATTAGCCCGAAGGCCTTCGGGCGAATAATAACACTGGTAAATTTTTCGAGGTATGTGAGTAGGAAAGGTCGGTGAAGATCATTCGATAGACTACACGTGATTTTCTACTATACTTCTGTTGCAACTGTCTCTATTTTACACTGTTTCCGGGATATTATAACTTATTCGCTAGAATTGAAAGAGGTCACGTGACCATAAACACGCAACATCTGGGGGTAATCTATCAAGCATACGCAAGTACTGATTATCGTCAATCGCTGTACTAAACTTGACGTACTTAGCTTCATCGGTTTCAAAGAGATAATGGGACTCAAAATGTAAATTGTTCGCGTGTCCCTGACCTCGCCCACATTGGGGTAGTTTGTCGTCCGAAGGCTAAAACTTGATAATCCTATAGCCATGCTGTCTAAAATTTGAAGACTCTAGCTTCAGCCCTTCCAGAGGTATCGAAGAAGACCAACAGCGTATAAATAAGGGTGATTTAGGCTGACGGATATCACCCAGCAATGTCACCCTTCGATAGAATGCATACAACTTTCTATTCACTTTTCACATAAACCATGCGTCTATCTTGTACCGTTTTCGACACGTAACGAGCTACTTGTTGAAAGTCGCAAATTTTCCTAACCAACGTGTATTTGGTGCCGCCGTGGAGGGGGGGTTACTCTGTTGGAATTTCTCGGACATCATTGGCATTAATGTCCCGGTAATCGTGCGGCGCTGTTTGCGTGACGGTAGGGGCCTGTGTTTAGCCATTTGATAGAATGCCGGCTTGTGATAGACAGACGAACAGACACACACACGGACGTACGGATGAACACAGAGCCATCGCAAATACTGCACCATCATAGCGCCGCGCAGTAAAATGACTGATGAGCTAATAAAAATAGCTTACCGTCACATGTTCGTTGGTCGGCAAGCAGCTTTTGTCCCGCAGGGCACTCACACGTGTAGGAGCCATTGGTATTTATGCACGTGGCACCCGTGGAACATTTATTGCTTCCTTGACATTCGTCGATGTCTGCAAGAAAACAAACAAGAATTAATTACAAGTTGCTCACTGAAATGCTGAAAGGATTGATATTTTGCTTTCGGAAATAAGGTGTCGCCCCGATGGCGGCGAAACGACGTGCCGTCCGCCGATGGCAGTTCGGGTGTCATTTCGGCCGTTTCTGGTGGCGATTAGGCTAATGATAGGAAGCCTATGTAACTCACTATTCACGTGTAGTAGTAAGCATCGCTCTATCTCGCTTGGCTTTTGTCATATTTGCGACGTAACGTATTTTTTTCGGACTCCAGGACGTATTGGCCACTTCTGGCGGCAATACGACCACGGTGACTGGTGGATTGGATTCCAGTGTGGCTTTCCATTAGTGTTCTGTAGTAAACAGAGCTCTAAAACGCACCGCTTTTGAGATAGGGGCATGGAACAGACAGACAGACAGACAGTCGGAAAAACGGATGGATCGCAGTGTAGTCTAAAGCCGTCCATGTTGGTACATATAGGACTGACAACGTTTCATTGCGTTATTCTAAGACGACGACGTAGTCGTTTGTATGTCATATAACGCACCCTCGTTGTGATGTTATGTAACTTGTCAGGAAGAAAAAAGGGCCGGCTACATTCAAACCCCATAGCAACCCAGCGAGTCTATTAGCCAGCAGACCACGTACTGGAAGAGTCGCTAATATATATATTGGATGCAGGCAGTAGACAGAAGCAGAAGCGAGAGAAAATGATCGCGCGATCGATCGTAGAGGGAAAATGCGTCGATATGATTATATTATCTGACTGGGCGCGTCTAGCAGAAACAGTAATGCGATACGATACGATACGATACGGTAAATTAGTGTGCGCTCAAAAGCTGACAAGACGGCCAGCTAAATCTAGCGCACGGCCTAGAAAAGAAAAAATGAGGAAAAAATAAAAACAAAAACAAAAACCGAGTAGCTCAAAAGAAACAGTCCGGGCAATAGTCCGTGGAGGCAGTCCAGGATGAAGAAGTGAAACTACGGGGGATACGATTTGTAAAAACAGATAGGTTTTAAGCCGGGAGTGAAAGAGAGAGGGAGTTATGGATGTACAGAGTGGTGAATCAGAAGAGGGGAAAAGTGACGGGTGAAAAATAGGTGAGTCGATAATGGAAGAACTGGTACCAGAATGAGGTTGACAAAGAGAGAAAAAGGAGCTGATTCCAGAAACATGGTGAAGCATAACGAAAGGAGCGATCAGTTATTTTTAGAGAGGATGATGGCGTCCATCCGTCTGTCTCTCTATCCCGTCGGCATACTCACCGTGACTCACCAAGTGGTAGCATACGACGCGGCCAGCGTATATTTTAGCCAGGCAATAAGGAGGACCGACATACTCGTGTAAATGAATGTTCAAAAGGTAACCGGTGTTTGAAATAACTATAATGCGGTTAATGCCTGCAGAACCACGCTATCTAGCAACAATACTGTAACACTAGCAGCACAAGAATTGAAACATCACATACCCTGTTGACACAACGTGTCACATAGCCTACCGCGTATTATTAGTCTCAACTAAAGACTGCAAAATTGTGTGCCTTTGTTCCAAACAGAATCTTCGGTTTCGGTTTTCGGATTCAAATTATTGTGTTCCGTTCGGTATATGTTATGCATTATGCAACACTGGCGTAAAAAGGATTTTAGGTTTTTATTTACGTCACGTTTTAATGTTTTTAACATTTTCACTTTTACTTTTTTATTTTCAAAAAACGTTATCAAAGTAACACACAGATGTTTGAATTTCAACAAGAAGCGCTATTGGAAAAGCAGCAAAACGTTAGACCTATTTTTCTTTTGTGAGTTGATTGAGCTGAACAGCCATAACTCATATCCAAGCTAATAATAACGACAGCGCTGGACAATGCAGTAAGTAAGTAAGTAGCTAAGTAATCAAGTAAGACGTTATTATTCACTCATAACAAACGTATATGCAGCATTGGAAAAAACATAATTGCAAGCAGAATTTAGAGATAAAAACACACTGTGATAATATATGATGAAAAGAACACAATGAAGCTATAACTAGACTGGTTGCAGTGTATTTGGAGACACACTGCAATATAGGCTCGAAGAGAGCCTTTCCCACCGGCGTACTCGACAGGTGACACAACTGTTTACTTATTTACTGATGCACAACCTGTTTAGTTCCTGTATTCGACAATACCTAGCGTCACATGCCTGCGACTGAATGATGTCAGCGTTATCTGCCGTGTTACTTATTTTCAGTTTCCAATTCAGTCTGTTGTTCTTTAATATATCGCTCACTAGGACGCACCAGCACTGCAGCGTACTATTGGTTTTAAATACGCAATATCGGACAACGGACGTTGCCTAAAATTTGAGTAAGTACCTTTCTGGTGCGCAACGTACAGACCAGGGGAAGGCTTTGAAGTTTGAAGTGATTCTAACGGTAAAAACGGAAACTAGACATCCCGTAGAGGGGCCATTTGGAAGTTAATTTCCGGTGATCTGTAATCACTGCGGAGTTATGACTGCCTGAGGTCGCAAGACCTGGAAATGTTTAAAGCAATTTTTGCGTTTTTTTGAAAATTTTACGAAACGGGTCGTTTTGTAAAATTTTCAAAATTATGTTCCGATCGACGTTGTTATGTTGAAATGTCGTAAAATTTTTCCGACAAAAAATGGGCGAAATCGTGCGTTATTTACTGGACAAAAAATTTCGGCTCCCTCTCAAACTGTTGCTACTTCGCGGATCGCGCCCAAAATCTGCCATAGCCAGCCCCATCATTTGGCTCACATTGTTCCCGATTTCATCAAAATCGGTTCACTTTCGGTGGAGTTATAGCCGAACGCGTGAAGGCTGTTCTTTTGCCCCATAGAGTGATTTCATGATAGGCTCTTCGAGCCTATAATACGATAAAACTACAGTGTACACTAAAAAGATAAATATTAACGGATATTGGAAAGTACTATTTAGAATAAACATATATGCAACATTAGAATACAACGTAAAAGAAAGTGGAATTTATAGACTGTGATGGTGAGTAATATCAACTTTTCATGACTTTTGCGATTTTGATCTGTCGTCATTAACATCATGCATAAACTGCAGTTTTTTTATATTTTATAATTTAACTGCGGCGCAGTGTAGCATAGTCCAAAATTCAACTTAAGCTCAACAGTCGCTTTCGCAAAATTAGCTCGAGAATCCAACAGAAGTCCGATATTTACAGTAATGTCGGCTCTTTCTATGGAAGCAAAAATTAAAAAGGGGACGCAGAATCTCCAGTTTGGCAGAGATACAACTTCAGTCGATTGTTCCGACTATTCTGATAGGCTAATTGCCTAGCAAAGTTCTTTAAAAATATAAATAGTAATTCTTAAAGAAATCCTGATGACAGACATACGGATACACAGAAATACTGAGTCTCCCTAGCTCTGCGGAGGTAATTAATCTAAACTGCTTAATCTAAACTGCTTATTGTATACCATAATTGTTTGTCAATAGCTGGTAGTATTCCTGTACTAACAAGATACGGAAATGTGTTCCAAATATTGGTAAAGTTCAATAATATCACCCAAAAGAGACATGTCATTTTATTTTCAAGAGGATTATTACCGGTAGATTGAACGTGTACATTGCAGTTTAACTAGTATTAATAAAATAAGTCTGCACCGTTTACACACTAAATAGTGATAACAGAATTAAATATACCAGTACAAAGATTTCCACTTGCACTGTACCCAGACCGACATCCGCAAGTATCCATAGCATCATTTGTGCAGATTTGTTCACAGGCGCCGTCGCAAAGTATACCTACACCGGCAAACCGTAATGAGATAGCCCGTATGAACAGGCTTGGTATAAAACATGATAGCGGAGTCACCTGGCATCATCAACTCAATTGGTGAAAAAGAACGAGTACGTTTGGCATCTTAGAGATCAGAATTAGTCTAAGTGTATTTTTCAAAGCCGATGATGACAACGACTGTACGCTACATGCTGTGGATGAACAACATTAAACTGTTATCAGTCAGATAAAAAAACACCATTGCGCTCATTCTCTATTACCCCCTGTTAAATCTTGTACACACTACCTCAGACCCAAAGAGCACACATATGAACTCCCTAGGTGTGATTCGAAGGTGTATAAAAAGTCATTTGTACCCCGTTGCCCCTTTCGGTATATGTAACTTGTATTTGTATTTTGTATAGTATTTGTGTTTTTATATTTTACTTCCATTGTCATATCTCCATTGAACTGTACATGTACGTTTGATACGTGTCTATTAAATATCAATCAATCAATCAATCAATCAATCAATCAAACAAATTGACACAGCAACAACTCAGCCGTTGTCGACCTGGGGCCCGATTTACAAAAAAAAATGTTAGGAAAAATCCTAAGTTTCTCATACGTTTTCCCTAAGGTTATCTTAAGTTTATCCTATATAAAGTTAAGATTTTCGTAGATTTTACATGTAATTTACTAAAGCAATTTTATAACTTACTAAGTTTTTCCTATATATGTGCAGACAATTTGGTGAATAAATGTTAAGTTATTTTTCACAAACTGCAATTTTCTTATTAAGTTGATCTTAAGTTTTGCGCAAGTTCATCCTAAGTTTATCTTAAAATTTTCTGAAGTCACACTTTATCCTAAGTTTTTCCCAAGTTTGTCGTAAGATATTTTGAAAATCGGGCCCCTGGTCATCTCAGCGGAGAGAGTGCAATGCAACGACCGGTGTTCGGCGTCTGTTTGAGAGTCCGTATTCACATTGTTGATATCGGGATTACCGCCAAAAAATTGACAAAATTTGGACCATAAACCGCGGTGCCAAAAAAATCAACAGGTGGCCGCCGGCCTCTGACGGGTGGGCATAGGCGCCGGAAGGTGCAAAAAAGTGTGTGGGCCATGGCGAGCGCGGCAGCGCGAGCCTATAACGGGGGTCCAGGGGCAGAGCCCCCGGTGAAGGGTCAGGGGGCGAAGCCCCCCTGAAGCTGAAGTCTTTTTAGCCTTGTGGACGTCTAACGGATGCAACAAATTTGCACCTTTTGCAGTATTTTTGGTGTGCAGCAGGTTTAAACAACCTCTGACGGGGTGGGCTATGCTATAATATATAGAATAATGGCTAATCTGGCTCTAAAACAACACTTGCATTTTTGTTGACATGATGCTTTTTACAAAGGAGAACCGGAATTTTGTTAAAATTGTAAGGTAAGATAAATGTTATAGTGCAGCAGAGTTATTAAACGAATTTTATCATAGGCAACGGTATCGTTTATCACTCGATCGACTGCTGCGAATACAAAGAGTAACCAATTTCCTGTATTATATAAACAAAAACTGGCTTCGGTTTCTCTTTGTTGTAACACCCGCCGCTTTTAAACAGCAAATATCAAAATTTTATTTGCAATTTCAATGCACAGAAGCTACCGTCACATTCCTTTCAGTCAGCGGACTTTCACATATGTAAAAGTTATCTTTTGTGAGTAGAATTTGCGCATAAAATTTTTGTATTTGCTGTTTTAAAGCAGCGGCTTTTGTAAAGAAGAGAAACTGAAGCCATTTTTATAGTGAACGGGCCAGCAGAGTAAAGTTCAATGGGCCAATGTCGTCTTCTTGCCATATATCGCGGCGATCAGTCGAATAAAGATTAGATAAAGTGATTTCAAAATGGCGGACGTCCGCCATCTTAGATTTTAAAGTTCAAAAATTTAACTGCCGGTACGGTTCCGAGGGTCAGTATGCGTCATCAAGCCAAATTTCATGCCGATCTGTCGAACCGTTTTAGAGATATGACCGTTTTCTATTTTTCAAAATGGCAGCCGTCCGCCATCTTGAATTTGTTATGCATCTGTCTGGGCCACGCACGAAAAGTATTTAGTGGTCTTTGTGACTGTAAATGCGAAATTTGTTTCGAATTGATGCAGTACTTTCTATAATATGCAAAGTTTAATATTTCGCACGTTAAGCTTGAAAATGCCTATTTACGCCCAAAGTTTTTTTTGCGGATATGACCTACAAAATGGGATGTAGTTTCAACGCAGTCCGCAACAGGCACACCCTTGCGCGGAAACATGTCATATGACGTATAGATCGTTCAAATCCGATCCCAAGAATAAACGAAAAAGGAAAAAGGCCGACTAAGAAACCAAACGGTGACATGTTACACGTTCGCCCATACTACGCACATTGTCGCAGCGCTATACAGATTTACTTGTTTGGTCACACGCAGTTATAATTCTATTCAAAGTTTCATCGAAATCCGTTAAGCGGTTTCGGAGCCCTAAGGAGTCGAAATTTGCATTTTCCCATTACTTTGGCTATTAGCTTTTACAACATCTTGTACTACCGTACAAGCCGTGATACTGACAACTTGACTTACGGACTGATAGCTTTAAAATGTTAAATTGTAGAAATTAAACTATATATTTTGTTGAAACGTGCGCAGTTTGCATTAAACAAAATGTAATTGGTGTGGTTACAGCTACATGACATTTAAATGGATTAGACTTCTGGCCTCACTGAAATTGAAACATGACGTAGAACCAATAACCATAAAATAAGCATCACAAAAACTTATAGCATAAAGCACACATAACATCTGATGGTGAAAACAACAGTTGAAATCTGCACACGAAATGTTTTAAAAGAAGTTCTTGCAAATAAGCCTACCAAGGTATAAACATTACTACGTACCTAGCTACCAAAACGATTTCCTCATAACTGACCTTGTTCTATGCAATTATTGTCGCTGTCAAGCAGATATCCAGGGTAGCAACTGCAGTTGTAACTTCCCTCAGTGTTCATACACATGTGGTCACAGAGGTTTAATTCACACTCGTCGATGTCTGACACAAAACACCGTCCAACATGTTGCGTCGATTATGTATCGTTAGGTGCTATTCCTTTGATCCCAGTGTAGTGTCGATAGGTGCGGTAGGCGGGCGGCAATGGGTGGCAGTAGACCGCGTGCTGAAACTGCTCATGTCTTGCCGTCAGCTTACTGTGTTGTGTTGTCTAAATAAATACACTGTTTTAATTTGTTGTATATTAAAGATTTATACTTTAAAACCGCAAGGCTTGCATATCACATAGGATAAGTTGGACTACAGGACTCAGCCCTGCTGTCTCAGCACAGTCAATCACACGTCATCACAGACACCGCCGCCCGTCTACCGCACCTATCAATATTACACTGGTATGAAAGGAATAGCACCTAATGATACACCACCGTTGCGTCGACTTCAGTGATAGCACACTGTCTTACACAAACCGTAGAAACCTATAAGAAAACAGATGGTACACATCATAACTAGAACGGACTGAGCCATCGTAGGGCAAAAGTGTTTTTTTTCAATTGTGTCGCTGTTTACTGTGCTCTTTAGTTACATAATATTATGAACCAATTATTTCATTTGATTTGCTCTTCTACAGTTTAGTTGCATTTGTGTTTTTATTTGTATGTGTTTGAACTCTGATTGCATGTCCTATGTTTAGCTCTTGATATCTAGCATTGTTTTTATGCTACAATATTAATAAACTTATTTTGTTACTTACGGACTGCATGACGCTGGGTATCAGTTGAAATCTTGTCAACTGCCACATGATAAATCGCATTTGAACAGGCCCGGAGTAGGTGAATAACCTATAAGGTCATTGGCAATTGGGTTATACAATGGTGGTTTATACGAACAATGTCACTATTTTGTTTGCCCCGTTTTCGGGATATTGTCCCTTGTTCATGATACCTAACTGCGTAGGCCTATAAGAAGCTACGTGACACATCTGTGTAGAGTAGATACCCTCGCAAGATCGACTGCCAGCAGGACCGTAGAAGCCGGTTAAACAACTGCACGTGTACGTTCCAGGCAGATTGACGCACGACGTCGACGTCATGTTACAGTCATGAATTTCTTGAAGACATTCATCGATATCTGACATAATAACAATATTAAAAATTCAATACAGATATCAAAATCAAACTATCCAGTAGCCAGTAGCAACAAGAGGCTCCGCTATCGCCGAGAGACGTCAACACAGGACTTCACTGCAATGCTGTGTCACATGTAGCAAAAAACCGCAAATGATCGCAGCGTAGCCTGTAACTGACTGACTGAGTGATTGGTTGATTTAATGAAGACAACGTCACAGCAACTGATTACAAAAATTGATACAGACAATGCAAGTGGTAGAAATAAACAAAGATACACAAATATACTTAGTAAGCATACAGAGAAAAATTAGCCCAATACGGGACTGACGGTCGACTCCTACTTACTGCCAACTTCAAAGTCACGTGACACAAAAAACTAGGACAACATCATAAATCTGACTTGAACCAGATATTGTGCCCTAGTTTAAGAATCAGTGGTCAGTTGCCAGCTCCCATTGTAAATGGCGGAGGATATAGCTTTTGAAAATAGAAGGATTTTAAACTTTCAACATCTCGTGACCTTAACTTCGATCTTGGATTGGGTCATACTGCATAGGCTACCATCGTGCATCACTCATCGACCTCTACCTACATGCCAAATTTCATTGAAATCGAATATTTTTTTGTGGACAGACGGACGGACATTTGAAACCGGCTTTATTAGGTCGACTCAAAAGAGTCGACCCAAAAATTAAATAAACATACAGGCAAACAGATACGATATGATACGACACGGTATATTTACAGTGTACGTGCGATCAACAGCTGACAATATGGCCAGCTTAGTCTAGCGCACGGCACAAAAACAAATAGGGAAAGACTAAAACCAAACACCGAGTACTGTAGCGCAGAAAAAACGGTCCGGTAAAAAGTCCGTGAAGGCAGTCCGGGAGGAAGGAGTGAAACTACGGGGGTAGGATTGTGAAGCAGGTAGGTTTTAAGC
>Ga0209363_1001237_pt1 | contig 11911 bp, 7 predicted proteins | sample WorMetexBAHAMAS3_FD_187385 | JGI IMG/M metagenome (GOLD analysis project Ga0209363, IMG submission 187385) | Marine gutless worms symbiont microbial communities from Max Planck institute for Marine Microbiology, Germany - Inanidrilus exumae... | ecosystem: Host-associated > Annelida > Digestive... | reverse complement strand
AATGTAATATTAGAAAGATTTTTGTAACATTCTTCTTTGTGATGTTCTTTTGCATTAGTCAGCATTCTAGTTTGTGGTATTTTAAAGCATTTTTATTGGTATACTTATTTTATTTTCACCTAGTTGCTGTTATAGGAATAGTGTTTTTTGCTTTTGTATTAGTCAGCAGACTGTAATTATATTGTTTTCAGTGTTTTGATGCTGTTGTTTGGGTGATCGAAGGCGTCTGGTCTGTAAAAGATCCCAAAAGTTCGCTGTTGGGGGTATTTACAGCATCTGCCTGTTACTATCAGACAGGATAACAGTTACAACAATTTCACTACTAATATCACTGTCAGCTGTCACGTAGAGGAGGCACGCAGATGATGTGGGTAACACCGTTAACAACTCTTTAAGTGTATGTTCCCTAATCCTAATGTGCGGTTGCTTTCAGCAAGGGTGTATGGTAATAAAACTTTGCTCCAGCAAAATCCTCCAGTTCTTACTGACGTGGCGGCTAACTGAGTTTGACCGTTGTGATGACCATAGAAAGGTTGTGTGTGTGCGTGTGTGTCAACTGTCACTTAGAAGTAACTTAGGACAATGTTTAAATGGTGTGTGTTTCTTTGCAAGAGCTGATTGTCTAATATACGATGGTCTCACTGTTTTTTGCACAAATCTGAATGCCTGATATGCACACATACTACAAAACTGTTTACGTTGATAGATTTACAGCTTGTAAGCGTAAGCTGATGATAGCAATACCATTGTGGCGATTCTTTAAGACCACTTTGATCATAATGAAACTGTTACTGTTTTTACTCTGATGTAATTACTGCTTGCTTATAATCTGCATGTTGTCGTTTTGATGTACATCCCATCTCTGTTATTAGACTGTGTTGCATAAGATGTGGGCTGTTGCTTCAGACCGAGCAGCATGGCCGGTCTGTTCGTGTTGGTCACGTCCGTGAGCCTTGCAAAAATTGCTGAATCAATCGAGATGTCGTTTTGGGGGCTGACTGGTGTGAGTCCAGGGAACCATTGTTAGATGAGCTCGAGACCCCTGCATGAAAATTGGCAATTTTTGGGGGTTGTCTGGCTCATTCAAAAGCATTGGCAGTGTCCTCAGCCGTGTTTGCAGCAAAAGGGATCATTCAGTCGTCAGTGGTGACATGCAGCAGAATAGACCAGTCGGTCCTCAGTAATGGCACAGTAAAAGGGATCATTCCATCGTCAGTAATGCTATGCAGCAAAAGCGCTAATTAAATCTGCAATAATGGCACAACATGCAATGTGGCCTTTCATCAACATTCTTTGACCGCTTGTATTGTGTTGTCACTGAACTTGAGTAGTTTTGTAAGTTGATTCGTCACTACAGTTGAATTTAATTGTCAAATTTGTAATTTTCGTAATTAGGTGCTCCGAGTCCGCTTGAAATAACCTCTGTACCACTTGGCAAGTCTGCATATGAATTTATTGTGTCTTGGAGAAAGCCAGAAACCGGTGGAATGTCGATTGTGGAGTATCGCTTTCGTCTCAGAAAGGTTGGAAATTTTTGTCGTCATGCATTACTGCTGTGTGAAAACATTAATGTTATGTTTTTGTGGCCAGTTTTTAATGCTTTTGGGAGTAGACGTTTAATGAGGTGACAGGAAGGAGTTGAAGAGCTGAGGCTAATTAGTCAATAGTATTATTATCGGTATTTATTCAAATTAAGCAACAAAATGGGTTAAATTATACACAGGCTTCAAATTGTTAATGCTTTTGTGGCTGATCAGGATGGAGTGAAAAGAATGCCATTACCGACATAACTGTTTATTGTGCCTTATCCACGCGAGAGTGTTGGCAAAGGCGTTATGTTTTTGGGCTGTCCATCCCCAACATTCGAGGTGACCACTTTTTTGGAGTTGCTGCAACTTGCATTTAGAATGACTTGCAGCCTGGCGTCATCTCGTCGCAGTAGCTGCCGTCTTCCAGTGTAGGCTCATTCGTGCGTCTGGACATATATTATTAACACAGTATCTCATGAACGCCTTGAACAAATGTGATAAAAGTGACAGAGGATATTCACTAGCCTCTGATGATGACCTGATTAACTTCTGGCGATCGGTTGTCAGCAGGCCGTCGAGGTATTCATGTCAACGCTTGGGCGTCGACATTCATCTCGTAGTTTAATTCGATTACTCGGCTGAGTTAGGTGTGCATGTAACGAGTGATTTGTGTTAGATCCGAGGCCCGCCAGGTGTGAGAGGCCTGGAACCACTATCTGAGTGGTTCTTACGAGAGCGTGATGCAGATCCAGGGTCACCAACTATGCACTATGTACTCAGAAACTTGGATCCACAAACATGGTACCAGCTCGAAGTTACTGCGCGCAACAACATCGGGTGGTCGGAGCCAAATGACCTGTTTTGCTTTACGACCGCTGAAGGCAAGTATCGGGTCCTTCTCCTTTATTTTGATATGGGTGAAATGTGTAAATAAGTTTATTGAATGGCAACTTGTACCAGGCTTCAATAAACTTATTATAGGCTCAAAGAGCCTATATTGGAAATACTCTATGGGGCAAAAACGGTCTTCATGCATTCGGCAATAACTCTGCCGAAAGTTAACCGATTTGGATGAAGTCTGGAACGGTGTGAGCCAAATCTGGGGGCTGGCCGTGGCAGATTTTGGGCGCGGTCCGCACAGTAGCGACAGTTTGAGAGACATCATTTTTTAAAAAATGCAAAAATTGCTCACAAAATTTCCAGGTCTTGCGACTTCAGGCCGTCATAACTTTGCAATGATTACAGACTGCTGGAAATTTGCGGCCAAATGGTCGCACTATGGGATGTCTAGTTTCCATTTTTACCATTAGAATCAATTCAAAGTCTTTCCCCTGAACTGTACGTTCCGTACAAGAAAGGCGCCTACGCAAATTTTCGGCAACGTCCGATGTCCCATATTACATATTAAAACCAATAGTACGCCACAGTGCTGATGTGGCCTAGCGAGCGATATATTGAAGAAAAGCAGACTGAATATGAAGCTGAAAATAAGTAACACGGCAGATAACGCTGGCATGACTCAGTAGCAGGCACGTGACCCTAGGTATCGTCGAATGCAGGAACTACACAGCTTGTGCGTCAGTGAATAAGTAAACAGTTGTGTCACCTGTCGAGTACGCCAGTGGGAAACACACTCTTTGAGCCTATATGGCAGTGTGTCTCCAGATACGCTGCAACCCGTTTAGTTTACCCTATACTTACATTAACGTAGTGTTCTTTATTAGATTGATACAATTAGTTACTTACATCTACGTGAATGCATTGAGAGATCGTCATTAATTTTTATACACCAGTGTACAAGTATTTTTTGAGCCATCGCTGGAGTAGCTGGAGAGTGTATGCACGATGTATTGAATTGTTATCACTCAGGGTTGTATGCGTGTTTCGTTGTAGGCAATCCTCCTGTTGGTAAACTTGGTGAAAACAAGGGCCATACTAAACATCTCATTTCTTTCCTGACTATGCTGTGTACTGTAGCCATGTGCATTGTGTTCAGTCAACACTGATGAATGATGTAGTTAATTACTAGCCAGATGTGAACAGCACATATGCTGATATTTTGACACGTTGCACCATTGGGGTGAAATTTGGCATGGAAGAGTTGACTAAAGGTCGAATATTAACGCCAAATTTCGACCCTGTTGGTGGTGTGGAACCACCAGAATTGCAAATTTTGACAATTTTAGGAATATAAATGTATCCCTTGCACATTTTTACAAAATTTTCAGCATTTGTGGGAAGTATCATGATCACAGATGAAATGCGTGGAATCGTTCAATTAATACTGGAGTTATGGGAGTTTTACCTCACAGGGTGCATTGCCCCAAAATTTTCGACACCCTGTTGCAGTGAAACTGTCAGATGCTAATACATTTTAGAGCAGGAGTGCCCGAGGTTGAAAATTTGGTCAAAATTGCAGTTTTGCACCCTGCTTGTTCGACAGTACTGAAATTTTGCATGGAAGAGTATAAAATGGTTCACTGTCACATGCCAATTTATGGGAGGTTGGTATAGTCGTCGTGCCAGTTTTTTTACATGGCTCGGTAATATTTACGTTTAGTTTTTCGTTTGTCCGTCGTGCAAATTTTGAATGACAAACTTTGTGAGTACCATTTAGCTATTTAGAACAGTTGGAGTTCAGACATCGTTGGATAGGAGAAGGTGTATAGTTGTGCATCTGCGTTCAACTTTGTCTCTTTGTCTCTTCATTCCGTGTCAGTGCCACAGAATGAAGAATTTGAAAATTTGGTTTTTTTTTCGCTGCTCAATGAAGACGTAATAAGCTGAATCATGTAAACGTCGACAGTGGGTTTACTGTAGCTCGTCAAATTTGTTGTCCCTGATCGGTTGAAGGGTAGGGTACAGGCCCCTCACATAATACAGAATTTGGTGAAAATCACAGATCAAGAAATTTGGCTTGGTAGTATGAGATTGGGGAAGATGGTGGGTACAGGAGCCTTCAAACTTGAAAATTTGATGAAAATTACGTTTTTCTGTCCTGAATGGGCGACACTATATATTGATCAAGCTGAATTTTGGCAGGGAAAAGTACACCACTCTGGCACGCGTTGTTAGGGGTGGTGTAGGAGACTATGGCCATACTGCCGTATTTGCAGCGGCTTGGCGTCGCCTGCCGTTTTTTGTTCTTTTGCAGCTTGTAAACAGTGTCATTTCTGGGGCACTGTGTAGCATTTCTATCTGACATTTATTCATGGCTTCTTACTCGAATTGTTTTCAGTGATATGTGTGCTCTCTGTTATTGTTTGTTAATTTTTACCAGTTTGAATTCCAGTAAAAGAGATTGGTTATTGAACAGAGTTGAGTCTAATGGAGTTTCCACCTCACTGCAGTGACTAACTTATTGTTTTCATTGTGTAGTTACTACGGAAACGTTGTGGTTGATACTTTTGTTTCAGGTGTCTGATTACTCAAATGCACATGTGTGTACCATTTTATGACCATTTTTCCATTCTGTCATGAATTCTGTTTATGCCTATTCGATTAGAGAACCTTGTAATTGGCACAGATTTTTATAGAATAATTGGTTGAAATGTTCAACTGTAACTGATACTCAGTTCTGCTGCTGCGGGAATGAGGCTAGGACTAGGCTACACAACAAATGGTCTTTCTTTCGCTCATCAGCACTCTACTCAACAGTGTACAATGGACGCAGGTGCTACGCCTGCATCTTAATTATCGAAAACATTATACATAAAACTAATACACTCGTCATTTCATGACCAGATCTATTACCGATTCCGGTCATGTCGGCCGTGAAATTGTATTGTGTAGTCAAGTACACTAAGATAAATGTATACGCAAAGCTGAGAATCAGTTACAGCTATGTCAAATTACTGAAAATAACTCGATGCATTGACCCCGAGGGAAAATGAATGCCCTACTAGCTTCATTCTGTCGTCATTCCTGACTTGTCCCAGGGCGGTAATGCACCGATTCATTTGTTGATTTCGGCACTATATAAATTATTTTTTCGATACTTTCTTCCTCACTTATATAGCCTACTTCCTTACTTATTTCCTGACATCTGCCGTAATGCTGGTTGTCCACACATACCAGTTAATTGCCGTCTTCCATGTGAACCTGATTAACTGGTTGCTGTTGCTGTTCTTCCAACAGAGAATCTCTGGTACATGGCTCAGGTTTTTTATGGCAGATCCCTTCACCTCACCCAATGAACAGCGTCAGAGCATCCAGCACAAGACTGATTAATACCAACACCACCATTTTGACAGCCGCCTTCCAGGCCAGTTCCCCTCAGTTTTCTCACTTCATTTATTCCTGATGAGAACAGGTTTTATGGGCTTCGTGCTGTTCGTGTCTCCCATCCAACACTGTCAACACTCTGACCCAAGCCAGTCTCCCGGCCGAATCCTTTCTTCACCGATCGCCGACTCCTGATGGAAGGGGTGTAGTTGCCTTTATGCCAGCTCTCCGGCGCTAGTAGCCTTAATATTAATGAACAGCTGAGTAGTAGTTTCTGTTGAGTTAGTCTCGTGCTGTTTGTGCCGTGAATATTTGCGTACTAGTAGTTGAACAACTCATTCCAGTCGTCGTTGTTGCTGTTCGAACCGTTTAATTGTATGTTGCTGTTGCGTCTCATTCTGCCGGACCCTTACTTGCTGATGACAAATAACGTAGCAGATTGCGTTATTTTACTTGGTTTATGCCTTTTTGTGTTTCTGTAATGTTTCTGCTTTTAACGAACGGCTTAAGCTGTCAAATTTTACACACAGGTAGAATTTATCAAATTCTAACCTACAGATGACAAACCACCCATACAAGGGGCATGGTCAGGGTCACATGACCCATTTTCTAGTTCCATGCCCACAATCATATCCACGGAACGGATGAAGCGAGTCGCCAAATTTTGTGTGCAGGTAGAATGCATCAAATGCTAGCCTTGGAATGTCAGACAAGCCCCCAGTGGGCGTGGTCAGGGCCACGTGGCCGAGTTTTTAAAATTTTGCCCCAATGATATCTTTGGAGTCGGTGAAACTAGGCACTTCAAATGTCTTGTGCTGATTGATACAGAGGTTTACTACTGCGTGAATGATAGATTACCCCCGAAAGGGATGTATTCAGGGTCACGTGATCTCTTTAAATTTTGGGAAATAAGTGATAATATCCGAGAAACAGTGCAAGATAGAGACATAGTTGCAATGGAAGTCTAATAGGAAATTGCATGTGGCCTATCGAATGGCACAATTGCCAGTGCCCTTTAATGGCCTTGTAGGTCACTTTTGCTGATTGAAACCTTTCTAACTCTCATACCTGATGAAACGTATCACAAATTTAGTAACATTGCATGTCGCGCAGTCCCTCTGCGGTAGCTGAGCTTCTTGTCCATACAAGTAATGAGCATACTTGGTTGCATGGCCTCATGCTCGTGTACCCAACAGTCAGTAAGGGTTTTATATAGTTTTGTATGATGCCGTATTTATATACTATATTTTAGTGAATACTTTGTAGATATTATGTTGCTATCGCGTGTACAGTGGAAAGATACTTAAGATACTTAAGCATACATTTTTTATGCTTACTACACCCACGAAAGCGAGGGAATGTTTTTACCGGCGTTGGTTTGTCTGACTGACTGTCTGTCTGTGACCACGATAACTAAAAAGATTGTGGACGGATTTGTACCATATTTTATGGGAAGGTTCCTAGGGGGAAAGGGAGGACCAAGTTCGTGTTTTGGTACAATCGGTAGAGGGATGTGGAAGTAACGGTTAAAAAACTCTGTAAACCGGCAATTGTTTACATGTTATGCATCACAAGCATGGTGATGATTAATCGTACCCTCAATCGGCCAACGTGATGTACCTAAATGCCGAAATGGCCCCATGTAAGCAGCGCTATTGGGCAAACTTTCGTGGGGAGTTGTACTCTGTCGGAGTACTTTCCATCTAGTTTGAATATGTGACTGGTTGTGCTGCTTCATTTGCTTTTTGAGTGTAATATGTGTTAACAACTATCGTGATGCATTTTTGGAGTAATCAAAGTGTAAGTAATGAGGATCAAGGAAATCCTGGTAGAGCTATTTGTACTGGTTGATATAACTGAGGTATAATGTGCGCTGACAAACAGCATTTTCTTTATTATTGCTAGCATTGCCAATCTATGCTATTGTGTTGACTCGTGTTGTAAATTCCATAAATATCAGTGTTTCTTTCTTTCTGTAGTCGACTCTGCTTTCTTCGCCTGCATTTGCATATGCGTTCTGCTAGTAGCTAAGAGCCCGTGCATGTTAGTACATGGTGACTGGCGTGCTTGGTGAACAGTTCTGCAATTGTGAAAATAATGTCGTCCGCGGACATTTCAGCCACAAAACGCAATACTTTGGGCTGCTGTCATAACACAAAGTGATTAACAGTAGAAATGTCTTTTCAAAATAATTTTACCCTTCTTTGAGGAGAAACAGTTAAATCTGACCAAATGCAATAACAAAACTAGGAAAAACACTCTTATTCAAGCAGTTACTGACGATCACTGTAATATTTCAAATTTTCATCCAAAATAATACATTTATCTGCCAACAACCTTGAATGCATCACCAGTCAGTTCTACACATCTGGTAAATATTTGCACATTTTACTTTGTGGTGTGACAGTAGTGCACTATTTAGTTGAACAGTACACTTTCCAACGAGAATTTTGAATTTTTCGATGCTGCAAAGTCTATTCAGTTGTGATTTACACAACGTGCTAAACATTCCATTGCCCGAATAGCTACAAGTCGTTTTTAAAAGCAGTAGTATGCCTTACATTCATGTGCCTTCAGAAGTGTTTTTGTAACCATTTTACTAAACGTAATTGAAACCACTAACTGGTGCACATTTACATTTAAGTACTCTCTACACTGTTCTATATTCTGTGTGTTTGACCAGCATATGAATCGTATGATTAATAGTGTATGCACAGTGCAGAAAAAGTATTATTGCTTACTGTGTGTTAATGTGCTATTATTGAGTATTTTATTGAATGGTGTACTCAAGTTTGTTTGAAGTGTCCCACTTGTTGCACGTACATAAAATGTTTATAAAACAAATGCGAGTTATAACTACATATTAGTAAGTGATAATGTTGTAAAGAAAGATGACATGACAGGAAACACAGCTCAGTTTTGGTTTTAAGTTTTCTTCAGTATTCAACCACCTCACACTTAGTTACTTGAGTTTATCGTCCATTTCAGCACAAGTATGGCTATCCCTACCCAGTAAAGGAAGGCCAGCGATATATTAACCTCAACCCTGGCCGCCTTTTTGTTCAACAACCACCCAAAAAGGGATCGAGAGGCTCAGTTAAATTATTATGCTAGCGCCTACAATAGGGGAAACAACTATCACACCGCAAGACGAACTTAAATATGACAAAAACAAGTATGCATCCTGTCGTCTGCTACAACATCCGGCCTGGAAACAGAGTCGTACTATTCTGGTAGAATGGGAAGGGATGGAAAAGCAAGAAAATAGGTGAAGTAAGTACATAAAAATAAATTAGCCCCGTACAGGACTGATGGTCGACTTGTCACAATTGACGTTTCTGCCAAGTTCAAAGTCATGTGACACAAAAACTAGAACACGTAAAAAAATCCGGCCGGATCAAATTTAGATATTGTGCAATAGTTTAAGAATCAGTGGTCAGATGCCAGCTCCCATCGCAAATGGCAGAGGAGATAGGTTTTGAAAATGGCAGGATTATCAACTTTCAAGGGCTCGTGACCTTGACCTTGGATCGGGTCAAACTGCATACCATCGTGCATCTCTCATCGACCTCTACCTACATGCCAATTGCCAAATTTCATTGAAATCGAAGAAACTTTGTGGACAGGCGGACACACATACGGACGGACCCACTTTATTAGGTCGACTCAGTCAACCTAAAAAGGGGAAAGTAAAAGATACAGTAGAAGGTGGGGAAGTGAAGGATAAGGGCAAGGGGGTATTGCCCCATGCCCACACGGGGCCATCTCAGACTTACTTCATTTATAACATACAACAGCTTACTGATGAGTTCTCAATTATTTCTCATTTAAGTATAAAATTTTCAATGCATAAAACTGGACAGAAGTTTCTGTTTTGGGTGTAAACTTGAAAACTAAAGTACTGCAGAACCACACATCACTGCCACATGTATATGCTGCTGCAGAACACCCAGTATAAGTATAACATGCACAGACATTAAATTCCACTGACGTACACATGCACAAATCCACTGAACATCAATGCAAACAAAACATTTTCATAGCACATTTTGCAACAATTATTATAGTCGTTATCAAAATTACCTACTAAAAGTACAAATTTAAATGATAAACTACAAACTACGTATGCAACATAAGCAAAATTATGTTAAAGTGCCATCCGATTCTGACCAAGATACCTTCCACTCAGATCATGTATGACATGCTCAACAGATGCTTGTTGTTCCACTGTTGAATATAACCTTTCTTGGTCAGGCCCAGTGACAAAATGTTGGGGGAGACACCAATGGAAGGGAGTGGCAAGGTTATGTGCTCCGACCTTGTGGGAATAGGGGTGATCTCCAAAATATTTAGACGTAAATAGTACAATAATCAACGCCATTTGAGCCTAAATATTCTTGGGCAATATGGAAACTTTTGAGGCAACTTAATATAAGTCTCCCCCACTTCCCGAGTCTCCCTGTGTTCAAATGTCTATAATCAAGTAGTATAGCCATTTACGGTAGATATAACCAATAGTTCACAATGGTTCCTCAACTCCTAGCATCAATAATGAACATTATCAGCAATAAATAATCCCTAGAGGCAGAAGGGTGTGAAAACCATTTTATGATAAGTCTAACCCTAAACCAACTTCAGGACTGGCTAATTGCTTTAGTCATTAAATATTTTTTCCTATAGTTCCATGCAGTAGACTAAACTGGCCACATGTGAGCTTTTTTAGTGCGTGAATTGGTATTGTATTGTATTGGTATTGTAGGGTTTAACGTCCCACTCGACACATTATAGGTCATTTCGGAGACGATTTTACAGGTCAGATAACCCAACCAACAGTGTAATAGCACTGAAGGATGATAGTCTTCCAGATCAAGGGCCAATCCCACAGGCTAGTGCATGTTAAGTATCTCGTATCACAATGTTAACCAATTACACAAACATTCAATTGTTGCACAAAATGCTTGTGGAATTAGATATCATACCACACTAATATGTTAACCATTAATATTGGCCGCTAAACAATGTAATGACCTTTTCTGTTTTAACAGCCATTTTCTGTTGGCCATTTCCCCATCGGTTTTCTTCCAATAATTCTTCTGGAAATAACCTTTGGGATAAATGGCAAAGTGACAAAAAAGACTAATGACCATGTGACCCACTATTATGCTTCAGTAACTACTGCATACAACAAGTTCACATTGATATCAGAAATACAGCATGGAATGTGATAGAAGTACACCATTATAGACATCTTTGTAAATATTTACTCGAATATCAATCAAAACCCCAGAAATACGTTGGTTTGCCCGCCAAGTCTCGTGCACGCTTGACGAACGATGTGAACGAAGACACAATTCCCGATGAAGTGGTTGGACTTTATCAGTACTGCCCAGTCGATTACTGGCAGCCATGGGTCAGCATGGTACACTTTCACCTGAGTGCGACAGCACATGACAGCAGCATAACAAAAGAACAACAATACTTATAATAAATTTCATGATGCCATACTAAAAACAAAATAACATGACAAACTGTGATGGAGTCGGAGCCACTTCCAGGCACTCCATATAAGTGTGACAGACAGTACGACAGACACAGAAAATTAGTACAGAATATATAATTGACTGTCAAAGTAGCAAGTAGTGGTTTTAATAGAATGGTGTCCATCATCTGGGAGAAAATAGAACAAGGTCTCCACGGAAATGATGGAGGGACACAATGATCAATGACCTTAGGAGTGACTGACTTAATAGGGGACAGAATGGCAGAGTTGGGAGAAGCTCTACTGCCTGATATTCACATGGAAGAACTAAAGTCTAAGGTAAGACCGACGTCACACCAGCGATTTTATTACACGGCTCTGTTGCTCAACTTTATCTCTGGACAAAATTGCTAAATGCAACTGTGCATGCTGCAGCTGATACAAATCACATAACAAACATGGCTTCTAGTGATTCTGATGATCATATTCCTCTAAGTAAATAAGTAAGTAAGTACATGGCTTATATAGTGCCAAGGTCTTTAAAATCAGGGCGCTTGGACTAAGATATTCTAGGCAAGATAAAAAGGAAAGGAAGCATATTTATATAGCGCCTTTTATATACTATGTATATCTCAAAGCGCTCAGGCATGGATCACACAGTTTTACCTGCAAATACACC
>Ga0209363_1001236_pt1 | contig 11912 bp, 6 predicted proteins | sample WorMetexBAHAMAS3_FD_187385 | JGI IMG/M metagenome (GOLD analysis project Ga0209363, IMG submission 187385) | Marine gutless worms symbiont microbial communities from Max Planck institute for Marine Microbiology, Germany - Inanidrilus exumae... | ecosystem: Host-associated > Annelida > Digestive... | reverse complement strand
TTAGAAAGAATGAATTTAGAGTATCTATATTATCAGAAAAAGTTGTGTTTTTTAAACAGTATGTTGATGCATTCTGATAATAATGTCATTATATCAGTTTTAAGAGTTTTTATTCATTCAGTGGAGTTTAATAAACTTTGCCATATTGTACGTATATCTCCTTATGACAGCAGGTCTAAAATTAAGCGTTGTGTAAAAGCGAAATTCAGTGCAAGTGTTACGAGTGATTGAACTATAATGTGATATTGTGTTGTATATATTTTTCTTCTCTTTATTGTATCTGCATTTTTGCGAATAAATCTTATATATAACTCCCTCTCACATTCTCACTTTCATGCACTTCCTAGTTAAAACCTATTGGCTACTCGGTTTTCGCATTTAGCTTTCCTTATTTTTCGTTTCTGTGTTGTGCACTGGACGAAGCTAGCCATCTCGTGATCTTTTGAGCGCACGTAAATTAATATACCGCATCGTATCGTATCGTATCGTATCGTATTTCTCTGCAGTGCAGTCTGCATTCCGTTTATATTTACTTATTTTATAGCAGAACACTCGTGGTTGCAAAGTGGGCGTGGCCCGTGTGTTTATGTTTACTTTTTTATTTTTTATGTACTTTTTAGTAGATTAATGAACATAAATTTAATAGTCACTGTCAACTTCTTCACAAGTGACCTACAGACGTCATAACAGCGTTGGTGGGTAGCCTACTGCATGCCTTGGTGAGTGAAACTAATTGTCTGGGCTATCAGTCAGCTCGTCACATCGTCATCTGGTCACAGTCAAGTCAACTCGTCACCAGTCAACTCGTCAGTCGTCACACCTTCCTCTCGTCACACGGTCAACTCGACATCATGGGCATAAATCACGAGGAATTGCTGAGGGGGTATATTTTAAAATTGGGAGTGGGGCCACGCAAATCAGGCTGAAAATTCGACATTTTTTTCTGGCAAGGGCACGGACAGAAATACCGCTCACCGAAACATACCGCTTCAAGTGAAAAAATAATTTTTTCGGCAAGACCCTAGCCTTCTCCCAGACCCGTTTCACAGTGTTCTTTGTAATGTTCAGCATATGATATTTTTTCTATCTTGAATTTAATCACAATTATGCAAAGTAAAAAGTCTTATACCGGAGGCTTATATCATATTTTAATAAACGCTGTGTCTCGAGATCCAAAAGTTGGACGTCTAATAATGCTGTGTCTCCAGGTCCGACAGTCGGACGTCTACTTTATGCAGCTACACGTCCGACTGTTGAACGTCTGCTTTACACAACTGCACGTCTGACAGTCGGATTTCAGTTAATAGTAACCTCTAGATTTGAAAGTCGGACTTCAGGTTACGGCAACTGCACATCTGACAGTCTGATCTCTAACCCTAACGCTAACACTAACTGTAACACTAACCCTCACCCTAACCCTAACCGTAACCCTGACCCTAACCTGAACCCTAACCCTAATCGTACTAAACCGGAGATCCCACTGTCAGACATGTAGATGCACCAATTAGACATCCAACTTTCGGACGTGGACATCCGACAGTCTGATATATTTCATTCACCAGATGGCGATACATAACACAACCAAACTAGTACTGCTAACCAGTCAAACTAAACTGACTCTAACCGTATCACTAACCCAAACCCTAACCTTGAACGTAACCCTAACTCTACTAAACCTTAATATTTATGCGCACTTTATTGATGCCCATTAAAAGGGTTTTCCGCATTTATAAAAGGAATTTTTCGTGGAGGTGCGTAGCAGAGCTGGTGGGTGGGGCAAATAATTACACTACACAGTAATTGCACTATCCGTTTGCTGATGTAGCAGTACTCAGCTCAGGAAATGCCAGCGACAAGAAGTTTATAGTTGATACTTTATCATTAAAAGAGGGTTTTTTTGTGAGGTATATTTAATAAAAAGGGGTGAGGTCTTTTGGGGGCATAGCAGAAAGAAAGAAACAATTGAGTACGTATAAAGAAGACTATCGGATGTGTAGTTGCCGTAACCCGAAGTCCGACGTTTGGACCTGGAGGTCAACTCAAAGTGCATAGTGGACGCAGGTGAGAACACCTCTGTGTCCGCATCAGAATGTTGGCAAATTATAAATAATACTATTATGTAGACACTTCATGAACAGATCTATTACCGATTCCAGTCCGGTCAACCATAAAATCATATTTAAAATCTTGTTGCAACCAAAACTTATCCAGACATGCTTTAAACAGGTCAGCAATGTCAGCGTCAACTACAGAACTTTAAACTATTCCATGACTTCACTATGCATACTGAAAAACAATATTTTCTTATATCACAGTAAAAAGTACAATCAGTTAAATATTAGTAACAAAGCGTAAACAAAACAGGTTAGAATTGTGGTAAAACAAGTACTGCATGTGCTGAGAATTTATATTCGCATTTAACACTACATCCATCATCACGCAAGGTTTCATAAATTGGTCAGAATAAAGGTAAATGGATGATCACTGATTGAGTTGACTGTGTCGTGTTTAATGTAGTTGTCGTGACGAGTTGACTGTACCTCTGACAGCACTTTGTTCTTGTTCTTGCCGTGGTCACATGTGGTAATCAGCTGTGTCTAGCATGTAAATGTGGAGCAAAATTCCTTAATTTGATGTATACCACCACAAAATATAGTGCAAATAACTGGGAATTTGAATACTGAATAAATTATTACACATACTGAATTTACAGTGCTAGACACAGACGATTACCACATGTGACCACAGCAAGAACAATGCGACTGCTGTCAAAGGTACGGTTAACTCGTCACAACAGCTATGTTAAACACGACAGTCAAATGGACACATGATAATGGGCTGTGACGATTTGACCATGTGATGAGTCGACTGGTAGCCATTGTCGTATATGTATGTCTGCTGCCAAGTGTTTAAAGCCCATATTTTAGTGTTTCCGAGTGACGAGTATGGGGTCTACCTGAATAGTTCACCACTCTAGCGTTATGGCTCCGTTAGGGTTAGGAATAGGTTTAGGGTTAGGGATAAGGGATAAAGATAGGTTAAAGTTAAGGTTAGGTTAGAGTTAGGGTGGTGAACTATTCTGGTAGACCTCGGATACAGGCAGCTTACAGTCAGCGCTGCCCACAGGTTGTCGTGTAGATGATGCCACATTAGCATTAATGGAGTCTCTGTGCTGTGGACGTGTTGTGTACTTTGTCGAATAGAGATGAGTTTTTGTCATTTTTTGTAGGGTTTAGTATAGTTAGTATGATTAGGTAGGGTTATATATTCATCTTTATTCACCATAATGGTAGAAATACGAACAAACAAGAGGAAAAAAAAAGATAACTTAACTAAACAGAAAAAAAAGAAAAAAGTGGTTAAGTATAAGGTTAGGGTTAGTTTTGGGATTGAAGTTAGGGTTGGGATGCCCTGACTTAGTCTTAACTTGTGCTATGCATGTGCACACAGTGGCTCAAGTGTACCCTTGAGTTTCATTGATACGTTAATCTTGCCCAATTAAATATTAAGCAGAAAAATGGCAAGTTTGAGAAGTTTTTGAGAAAATAGTAATTGATAAATAAGTGTGTGTTTTATCACCATGCTGCATATTGTTAACCTTCACAGTGCTGCATTTCTTTTAGACTCTTAATGAATGATGAATGCATGTTGATTTTGTTTTGCAGGATGATTATAAATAATGCGACAATTAGTTTTAAGTCTCTTATGCAAGCATCCATCTTTGGCTCGATTTTTCAGCTCAGTTGGAGCAGCACCTCATGTTGCTATTGTAGGAAGTGGCCCAGCGGGGTTTTATACTGCTCAGCAGTTGCTAAAAGTCAGTACAAGTTGATTTGTCTTTGCTGTTTACATGTGAATATTTCTTTTTGTGTGAAGTAACTTAATGTTATCATTTTTCATAAAACCATGTATTAGAAGATATTCTTTGAAATGCATGCTTTTTGGCATATAGCTAACATTATGTATGGTGCAGAATAGAATACATTACGAATTTGCTTTCAGTGCTGCTTTTATCAAATATTTTTTCTCGGTACAGTGTTTCAACGAACAGTCCCGTTATTTGAGTAGTGATTTCAATTTTTTTGCATCATTGTGCAAAAGTGGACAGATGATACATAAATGTGAATACAGTTTGATTACATAAGTTAACAGCTTTGTTACAGTTTTGTGAATGGCAAAATGTCCTGTTTGTCATTGTTTTTTTGTAAAATGAACTTTTGTAGGGTCATGCAAATGTAGAGGTCGATGTCTATGAGAAATTGCCGGTTCCATTTGGACTGGTTCGATATGGGGTTGCTCCAGACCACCCAGAAGTGAAGGTATGAAACTAGCTGAGGATGTTGTAAGATTTGTTATTGATACGTTGCATTTACTATGTTACGTGCCTTATATTATTGGTCCATCTACTCAGCAGAAACTTAATGCAGCATGTCACTCTAATTACAATATTACTGAATAAGTGCAGTGATCAGTTATTTTATAAAAGTAACAGCAGCCATATTATAAGGTATGCGAAATATGCATCAACTTAATGGCTACATGTACATTTCAGCTGTGTCTGCTTGTATGGTGAAAACTGAAAATGTAGGTTGGTTGATTAGGAGATTAACGTTCCCTTTCAGCACAAAAAATAAGCTGTATCGGGGACAGGGTCTTGGATGGAGATTTAGTTCCGCCAGGTTAAGGATAGCCAATGATACAGTAACCTCTGGACCTCATTGCTTTTTTGTTCAGCAACAACCCAAAATGGGAAAGGATTGGGGAGGCTCATTTAAGTAATTATGCTAGCACCTACAACAGGGTGGAAATTAACCAACCACCACAAGACCTATTTATCAGTTCAAACTTCAATGTGATATTTCAATTTGATATCTTGTGTAATTGCTGTTCTTTAGTTCCTATAGCATATTAGTGCCTAATGACTCTCGTCATATAATATCTTTTCTGCATTGGTCTGGCTTTGGAATGCTTTTCTTAACTGAAAAGAAGCACTTGGGGGATCTCCCGTCCACAGTACTAGACCTGCCCCTCCACCCTGTGGATTTCAAAGTTTGTTTGATATCATATGCTTGCTGTTTAGAACGTAATCAACACTTTTACAAATACTGCTAGTAATAGCCGATGTCATTTTCTTGGAAATGTGTCGGTGGGACGAGACGTGTCACTGACAGAACTTCGAGATGCATACACTGCAGTCGTACTGGTGAGTGATTTTGTGTTGTTCTGCTATGCTCTTGCTTTATTTTTCTTATCATTATTGACAGTTTCATTTGTGGGGTTATGCAAAAATCCGGTTTATCAGCCACTATGAGTTGAAAACTGGCTCGATATATTTCTGGTTTAGTCATTTAATGGTAAGAGCAGCCACAACTTAGTGGTGAAGGTAACTGATTGTCACTTGGGTGACCCCGGAGGGCATCCAAAAATAATTTCTCTGATGTTTTGCAAACATGGATGGATAGACACTTCTGAGCTAACAAACAAGAGAACTTAATGGTCATGTAATGGTCATAGTGCTGGGCCATTTATCTGGCTGTTTATTTGTCATTTCAATACTAATTCTAGTTTTCATGAAGGTGAACACTGAGGTTCTTCTCAGTGATCTTTCCTAGTTGGAGTAAGTGTCTTGAATATTTGTCATTGTATATATCTTACTGAATGTAGTCATCATCACCTTGAACACTTGATAGTGCAATTTGTTGTCTGTGAGTTGATCTCAAAGTCAGCTGACTCTGGCATTAATGCAGGTCTTACTAGATTTCCTTACAGCCATATATTAGACATCCTTCTTTCCAGTGTGAAAACAGATCGTGGTATATTTCTACTTCTTCACTGCTCTTGTGGCAAAACACATTTTGAAAATTGGTAAATAACGTATGGCTACTGACACTAGGGGGAGTGCAACACCTTCCCAGAGGAGTTGTTTCATGGCTCAACAAAGATTAGGCTAGTGGGTGATTCTATTCCGTGCTAGTAGTGACTGCTTTCAGTTCTGCTTAGTGTTTTGGCATCTGATCTGTAGAAACCTGCTACTGTTTGTGTTTTATTATCGTTTTCCCTATTTTCTGGATTTATATTTGTGTCTTTATTGTGCAAGTTGCGTATGTCATCTTTTGTTAAAGGAACTATTGATTGATTGATTGATTGATTGATTGATGGATGGATGGATGGATGGATGGATGGATGGATGGATGGATGGATGGATGGATGGATGGATGGATGGATGGATGGATGGATCTATCGATCGATTGTTATCCCCAAAGCTTCTCCGTTGGATGATCTGACCCAGCTTGGATGAGCTGACCTGGCTTGGAGTAACTGCATATGAAAAAGACTGGGTAATTAAAAAGCGAGTGGCTGAGTGTGCAGTAAATAAACATAGTGCTATCACAGCTGATACTAAAACGTGTTGTACCGGTATCAGTTGTGTGAATATATGTCACACTTTATGTACTATTTTTGCATGGGGCACTGCGGTACGGTATTGGACTTGCGATTGACAGGTCACAGGTTTAATTTCCAGCCTGTCCTCTTTCACGTAACATAGGTCAACTCAGCCTTGCATCCCTCTGGGGTTGCTAAATCGAGTACCTTCTTCAGCTGGGGGTATGGACGGGATTCTCACCTCTGCCGGGTGGCAGGTAACACTAGTGTGATCCCATATGGCATGTGAGTTTCCCGTAGCGGTGAGGCTAAGTTGATGCTAAACTGCTATACACTGTTTACTTTACTTTTACTGGAGGACTGTACATTGATGACAGATTTGATGACATGTGCAGGCGTATGGTGCTGAAGATGACAAGACGTTGGGCATTAAAGGCGAGGCTAGTACACTAATGTGAGACTCATGTTTACGTAGATGCCTGTGATTATGAATCTCATAGAGATATCATTATGGACCACAAATCCGTTATTAAGTAGATTTCGTTGACTAAAATTTCTGCCGAGCAGTTTCCCAGTATGCAGTATGCTTTGAGTACTGTTAACATTCTGATTCGTGAAGCGCAGTACTTTTATTCATTTGATGTGTATCTGTGGGTTTTACCTGTAGATTAATGGTGGCCATGTCTTTTCCATGCTTAACCCGACGTCTCTTTCCGTCCCATCCTCATCAGTCGGATTCAGTCCCCATTCTCCTTTAATGGTTGCATGTGGTCAAAAGTATGACAAAGTGAAGCATTTAACTAAATTGGTATTGACATTTATGAACAGTACTTGTCAAACTGGTGCCTGAGCTTTGTGTAACGTTGCTGCTATCATATGTCGGAAATCAAACATTGTAATTGACATATGTCTTGCTCACTCAGATTTCATTGTTTTATTATTATTACACAGTTAATTGCACAAAATGTACTATTACAACAATGACAACTGATTGAATGGCCCGTATCCGGTACAACCCGATGAGCAGGCATTGCCAAGTGTCAATGTGGAAAGTTAAATTCACCTTTTCTTACTGCAAAAATGTGTAATTGTTTATATTTATTTTACAGTTAGCATAGCATGTTTAACGTCCACATTTACTTCATATTAGATATTAATGCATTTTGCCATGTGGTCATTTGATGCAAGCTTGGTATGTAAAATTCTGATTCTGTCTGTCTGTCTGTTTGTCACATTCATGCGATGTGAAAAAGCTAAAAAATATTTTCCAAATTCTTTCTACTCTATATGTCAGTAAACTTGAGTGACTTTCGGGTTAATTTTAGTTAAAATTACTGTAAAAACCTGCATACTGATTTCGTCTTCTGTTAACCATATCCCGACTTTGGCCTTTGCCATTTTGACTTCTGTTGCTGTGAAGCTGTTGTCGGGAACCATACCATTCGTGAGTTGTTGATACCTGCAAACATTCTAATTTATTTACTTGAACATTACTGACTGTAGAATGTGACGACAATGGCTCAAGCTGTTGCCAACTGTCATATAGCCTAGAATTCACTTAAATGCCATGTGGCCTCTGTGACAGCTGAGCGTCGTTTGGCTGTTTGTGTATGACGCTTTGTTCTGATAAAATTGTATCATCTAGTTGTAGTAATGCTGCTATGGATATGTCTGAGATTTAACCGAATGATTATCAGTATGAAATGTACATTGTTTTGTTTGTTAGGATTTACAAGGCGTGCTGTCAGCCCGTGCGTTTGTTGGATGGTACAATGGACTGCCAATGCACAGAAATGTAATAATTTGCTAAAAATATTTCTTCAGTAGTAGGATTTGTTTCTTTACGTCGTGACACACTTTCATTGTTCGGCTTGAAGCTAGACTTCGGCCGAATGTTGGATCCACTTTACGGCTCATTTTGGCGGTGTTCACGCGTTTGGCTATAACTCCGCCGAAAGTGAACTGATTTGGAGTAAATCTGGAGCACTCTGAGTACATTGTTTGGGGGCTGTCCCTGGCAGATTTTTGGCATGATGTACGCAGTAGCGACAGCTGGAGAGCCAGGCAAAATTTTTTTTCATGTAAGCAATGCACAATTTCATCGATTTCCAGTTGGCCAAAGTTAACGAAATTCGAACACAACATGTCGATTAGTGTCGCGATGAAAACTTTCCGAACATAATTTTGAAAATTTTACCGTAAGGAGTTATTTTCCAAAAAGATGCAAAAATGTTTAACATCTTGCAATTTCAAGCCGCCATAACTCTGCAATGATTACAGATCAACGGAAATTCACTACCAAAATAACCCTCTACGGGATTTCTAGTTTCAGTTTTTTACTATTGGAATCAACTTAAAGTCATTTCTATGGCCAGTACATTTTGTACAAGAAACCTCCCCAACTTTTTTGCAATGTTTGACGCGGGTTGACAACATGGCAGATAATGCTGACATCACTCAGTCGCAGGCAGCCAATCGCCATCGACTATTGAGCCCCGTCGATTGCAGGAAGTAAACATAGCATAGATCGGCACCTACATTACAGACCATAGAGTCTTTCAGACTGTCGCTTCAAAAGATTGTTTTGTATGAAACTATGTGTCGTCCTAACGGGACGTAACACTACTGGCCTGCCGCGTGCTGCTCCTTGGTGAGTTACGTTGCATATGCGACTGCGAGTGTTACAGACGACAGACGACGACAAACGACGACGACGACGACAAACGCCAGCGACCGTTACTAGTCTGGCCCCCTACACTATGTGTAGGCGGGCCAGTGATAAAAATGTGCAATAAAACAACTCAACTGTATCAAATACTGGCGTGAGTGGGTGTGTTTGTTCGCCACCAGAACAAAAACAACAAACGAAAAAATTAGGCTAAAACAAAAATTGGTCGTTATTCAGTATTTCGCGAAGTCCTAAAAATCGGCATAACCGAACTGGGGTGTAAATGAAAGAGGTCAAAAAAAATTTTTTTTGAAAGCTCAGCGTTATATAAGACACCCTAATTCGTTGATCGCTATTACTCCATTTACAGACAGTAATGCACAATTTGTTTTATTCGCTCCTTTACAGGTACTACTGTATACTATGCAGTGTTCGCCGTCTGCTCAAATCTGCATCAGATAGGACATGCGTCGTTTCACGTACACATGCACAGCAGTTTCGTCGACATGAGCGATATGAAATCTGTCTATAAAAGTAAACACGAGTTCACCGGTATGGTGATGTTCAGATGCGGCGGCGGCGTTGGTGCGTTGAACGGTTCTCTGTACGAATATTCCCTGGACTCGTTTAGGAAGTCGTCATAGTGACGGTTGCTAGGCGGCCGTGGCAACAGCAGCAGCGCCGACTCAAACACTGAAACCATTCGCCTGTCCGACTTCTCCACGTCTACATCATTTCACAGAACACAGCGATGAGAAGATCCGGGGGCCGGCAAATGGTACCTAATTTTCCACCTCACCTAACTAGTGCATCTGCATTACTTGGCAAAACACTGAAACACGAAAATCGCATCTTTTCACTCGAATGTCGTACACATATTACTGCTTTTTCGGAGTTCAACCAGTCGCTGCTTGATTTCTTCAATTTTGTTGAAATGCAACTCATATTCTCACTGCAATAGACTCCCTAAATCTTGTAATTAATTGAGTGGATGGCCCGTTTGGGTTATACATGTATATAGCTCAGGGAAAATGAAGTTGAGAGTTTTGGGCAGCAGCTGTTGAATTATTGAACGCACCATGCAATGGTGCATGCATGAGCTGTGTTGTCGTCGACAACGTGTTTGATAACAGCTAACATTTTGTTGAGATAGTAAGATATCCCACTGATATTGTCCATTGACTTTTCACTTGCGGCTCGACAAGGAACAACTCCCACTTTTGACACAGCGCCAGTCATCACGACAGACTTGGTATATGATAAATAAGTAAGTAAGTAAACATTTAAAGTGGCCTAAATAACAAAGTCACTACAAGGACCACTGTAATGATGCCAGACAAGCAGTCAGAGAATCAAATGTGCATACGAAAATTGAAAAAGATAAGTCTTTAATTGACGCCGGAAAGTCTGCAGTGATGACGATGAGATGATGGCCTCTGGCAGTCCGTTCTAAATTTGAGCTGCAGCAACCGGAAAGGCACGGCTGCCAACAGTAGACAGTTTAATGGGCGGTATGACCAGGCGGCTGGTACTGGGACGCGCAGCCAGTGTAGTGTCGTCAACGCATCGGTGATGTGGTCGTGCAGTCGCAGGTGGTAGATGAGTCGTGCCGCAGCGTTGAGCACCGACTACAATCGGCGCACCCGGTAGGTTAAGATGCCGACCAGTACTGCATTACCGTAGTCGAGTAGCGAGTGCACTAGAGCTACTACGAGCATCTGGAACGTGGCTGTTGGCACCGCTCGGCGGATCTGGCGCAATTGGCGGAAAGCAGCGAAGCACCGCGACACTGTTCGATTGACGTGCGCCCGCATCGACAGGTCTGCGTTGATGTAAATGCCGAGTTCACGGACAGACCGCGCCGGGGTGATTAGGACGCCAACGATAGGTATCGTAGCAGTTGGTAATTGGTGCTGACGCCGACTTGTTGTGCACCTGATGGCCTCGGATTTATCCGGATTCAGCATCAGCCTGTTCGACCTCGCCCAGTCGGCAATGTCGTCGGCGCAGTCGGAGATCTTCGTTGAGAACGCGTCAACTACAGCAGGCGAACATGAGCCATAGACTTAAACTTCATCAGCGTAGAGATGCGGCGACAATCCGTGGCTTTCTACCAGCTGGATCAGATCTACAATGTAGAGGACGAACAGAATCGGTCCCAACACAGATCCTTGCGGCACGCCACAGACCACGTACGTAGTAAATGACCTGGTGGAACCACGTCGAACCTGCCAAAAGTTAACTGCAGCCGCTGTAACAGGATCGCATGATTGATGGTGTCAAACGCTGCCGTCATATCCAGTACATAAACTCCTAAATGATAGCACCAATTTAGGAGTCCATGTCCAGTAGGACAAAGGCAGACACATCGCCACGATCTGTAGCTAGTAGTATGTAAGAGAGTACCCGCAACACCGCAGTTCCAGTAGAGTGTCCTGGTCGAAATCCTTACTGCGAGGACGGTAAGAGATCGAGGGAAGACAGGTCTTTGACAGACAACCGACCAGAACAATAGCACTCGATACAGCTACAGATAAATCCGCCACGCCATACTGAAATCGGCACAGTGCCGTTACCGCCCGCATTTTTTTGCATTCCACTGGCTTTCCCAACTTCACTTTCATTTTTCAATCAGTCGATATCATCCATGGTCGAACAAAGGAATATATTATCTTGTAATCGCGAACCTTGACTGATGTTCAAACGTGATCTAAATATGGTCAATATGAACCACCAAATATCGGGTCAAAGGTCATTTTGTTCAAAAGGTATTGTTCGGATACACACAGACACACGCACCTGACAGATTGCTTTACATGGGCCACTAAAGCGGTGAGTTAAGATTGCAGACACGCAACAC
>Ga0209363_1001235_pt1 | contig 11914 bp, 12 predicted proteins | sample WorMetexBAHAMAS3_FD_187385 | JGI IMG/M metagenome (GOLD analysis project Ga0209363, IMG submission 187385) | Marine gutless worms symbiont microbial communities from Max Planck institute for Marine Microbiology, Germany - Inanidrilus exumae... | ecosystem: Host-associated > Annelida > Digestive... | reverse complement strand
ATGACCTCGAACGGCGAAATGGCCGTTATTGTGCGTTATCCTACCGAATTTGGCAGTCATGTCAAGCTTTGTCTTGCTCTTGGTCTTGGCGCTTTCTGGTATTGGTTTTGGTCTTTGTCTTGACCTCTACGGTCTTGTTTAACAATGTATGGTCATGCATTATGCTTCAGCATTCCAAATATATGATGGAAGACCCGAAACGTAAAATGTGGGTAATTTGGGGTGGCTGGGGTCATCAAGGTCATCGGCAGTGTCACCATTCGATAGATCACACACGACTTCCTATTATTACCCTTTCGTAGAAACTATGCGTCTATGTTGTACCGTTTTCGAGATACAGCGAGTCAGTTGTCGAAAGTTGCAAATTTTTCGTACCCCACATGTTTAGCGCCCCTACTGGAATTTCGCGGTGATCTCTGGCGACAATAAACTACAATAACTAGGCTATCACGTGGCATTGTTTGCGTGGTGGTATGTTTAGCCGTTTTGATAGAACTGCGACGCCGACTATAGTGATGGACGGACAGACGGCGCTAGGATAGCGTCGCGCGGTATAAACTGCGTGGTGTGCATACAGTTTGTAGCTATGGGCAACATCGATCAATGAACAACATCAATAACAATACAGACGGCATCGCTGACGTTTCTGGCAGTGATTATGGTTATGGTAGCGCTCCAATCAGCTCATTAATTAATATCGTAATTAAGAATGCAAAACTAATATTGCTCACTGTAGCACATGCCAACTCGTTGTAGCAATCAACAAGGAGGAAGTTGGGAGAAGTTCAAAGCGTAGATCAAATTAATCAAAGTAGATACATATCACGCAAGGTCTGCTGAATGCTAATAGTGCAGATCGATAAATGAAATTGAAACATTTTGATTATTTTTACCGCCGAGATTTAAGTCACTCATGGGACAATTTTGAGTTAGTTTTGCCTATAGCAGGGGCGACACGTTGCACCGTTGGGGTTGAAATTTGCCGCAGAGGAATCGACCTTGTTGGATTATCTCGTTTTTGAACGGCAGATGTTTGTGCTAACGAACTGCCAAAGGTCGGCTCCTCCACGCCACATTTCATCCCTATCGGTGGAGGGGTGTGATGAAAACTGAAAATTTTCACCAATTTCTGAATATTAACGCCCTAGGGGCGTATCCCTTGCACGATCTTTACGAAATATTTAGCGTTTGTGGTGATTAGGCCCTATCATTCTCAATTACCGTGTTTACTTGCGCTAAAGCTAATAGCTAGTAACGTTCATTAATCCACATCTATAGTAGGAAACGGATTCTGTGGCTGATACAAACCCTAATGTTGGCAAGTCTGGCAAGAAAGCGATCATATCGATGGAAAATGATCTGTGGCGGGAATTCCCAGTCTTCAACAGACGCCTCGCTGTTGCTGCTGTTGCTGCGATACTCCGGCAACCGACGCCGATGCTCCTCGTACGACTGCTTGAAAGTGTTGAGGCCAACAAGCGCCAACAACAACTTATCGTGTGTCTCTTCCACCTCGCACTTGAACATGTCCTCCGGATCCAGGTACATGCGACACTACACGCAGTCAAGCCAACTTTCATTGCTAATCTAATGTTACTGCAAGCGTTAAGTATAACCTCATTCTGATACCAGTTGCACCATTTCCGACTCACCTATTCCTTCACTCATCACTTCTTCCTCTTTTGATTTATCACTCTGTTCATCAGGCCCGTCGCCAGGTTGTTATCACTTGGGGGCACCATGGCTTTTTAAGGGGGCACCTTATAATCTTTCTTCCCGTTCGTGAATTGTCTCATTTTATTTTATTTCTTCCCCTCCGGATGCACAATATACAATGCAATTTTTATAATTTGGAGAAACTGTGGCGAGGATGGGGGCACAAAACCCGTTTGGGGGGACGGTACCCCGGTGCCCCCCTTTGACGACGGGCCTGCTGTTCATCATTTTAGCGAACGTGAACTCACGTTCACGCTCGCTATATGCTATCGCCCGTCCGTCTGTCTGTCTGTCTGTTGTCTGTAACGTTCGTGCACCCTGCTCAGCCGGTTAAAATTTTCGGTAATTTTTCTTCGCCGTTTTGTACCTTGGCCATCCGTTGACATCTACGGAAAATTTTACGGAGATCGTCCCAGGGGAACCCTCCGTCGGGGGGTTTAAACGCAAGTGGGGGTAGCCAAATATAGCGATTTTGACATTTGGAATCGAAACGGTGCAAGATAGGAGGTAAGTTAGTGTTAATCACTAATAGGAAGTCGTATATGAGCTTTAGAGCGACGCCCACGGTATAAATATTCTATAACTGCAAAGTTAAATTTATGTAGCAGATTCATAAATTCAAGACTTAATGCGCAGTACTTGCCTAGCTATCGTCTTGATAGAACGTCGTATATAAGCTTTCGATTGGTACCGAAATCGGTGATCTTGAATGACCTTGAACGGCGACAAGGCCTATATTTTGCGTTATTTTACCAAATTTGGTAGTTTCCGGGGCACATTGCGTAAAATTGGTTGAAAAAGCGATAACTATGGACAATTTACGATTATTATGTCTAGTATAGTAAACGTCTGCAGAGGGACCGCGCGACGCCCACGGACCACGGTATAAATATTCTATAACTGCAAGGTGGAATTTATGTAGCAGATTCATAAATTCAAGACTTAATGCGCATTACTTGCCTACTGTGCGTTACTTGGCCGTATGGTTAGACTGACCTTGTCAATGAGGAAGTTGCAGACTTCCTGCAGGAGAACAGCGACTCGTCCCGGTTTGCAGTAGTACTTGGAATGACTCCACGTGAGGCAGACGACGTGCATCAGCGGCGGCAGATGCTGCGAGATATACTGAAACTCCACCAGTTCGATCTGATCCAGCAGCTGCCTGATAGGCTTCAGGTAGAGGCTGATGTCCTCGGCCTCGTCCAACGCTGCTCATCATTTGTACAACTAGCAATCGTAAGCAACGCCGATCGAGTATGTTAAGATGTAGACGACCTGCCGTTTGTACAACGATCGAGTCGTTGCGCAACCGGCAGGATGTTTACACGATCTCAAATTTCGATCTTTTTGGGGGGCTACCATATCCACACTCATTCATCGACCAGGAAGAAATTTGCACGTAAAACCGTATCTGTGGTATGCAGTTTTCTGCCAACTTTCGTCTTCATCGGTGTATTCTGTTGCTGTTGGTGGACCACAAGCGCAAATTTGACCGAATGTTTGGGGCTCATACCCAAAATAATTTGTCAGCTGATGTCGTGGATTAGCGGGAAATTGGATACGGGAGAGTAAGCCTGTGATGTGCTCTTCCACATTAGCGTAATTTACATATACATCAAATCACGACCAGGATGACACACAATAACACTAGCTACACTCGTATCATTTCCGCAACACCCTTCCAAAACGTTAACAAGTATGCCAGTCCATCTTATTGTCGGGCCGAAATGTACGCTGGCCGCGTCGCATGTGCCCCCTGGTGAGTCACCGTGAGTATGCGCCGCATACTCACTGTGAAAAAAAGACGGGACAGAAGACGGACGGACGGACGGACACCAGACCATTACATTACGCTTATACCGCTAGACGCGCCCAGCGTACAAACGAAACGTATTTGCATTAAGCTGAGCCTATATCGTCACCGGACAAGAAGCGACGCGACGTCGGCTGACGTTGCGTGATAAGGCAAAACGCACGACACACGCCACCGCCGCGTCCCGTCTCGTCGTGTCATATCTTTGTCAAACGACTGTCTTGCGACGTCGGCCGACTGCGAGCGACGTCCTGTCGCGTCTTGCCCCATCTTTGTCAGCTGATGTCACGTTACATCTTGTCTCGTCGTGTAAATGGACTGGTAAGGATTAAGTAGTTGGTTTGGAAGTGAGGTGATCAATGAGGAGGGATTTAACAACGCGTTCTATTATTTTTGATATGACAGAAAGGAAAGGTTAGAGATTGGGAGATAGTTAAGACAGTTCATCTTTGTCTAGGGTAGACTTCTTAAGCCGTGGAGAAATGACAGATTCTTTGAGAAGGGAGAAAAACTGACCAGAGGTGAGATAGAAGTTGACGATGTTAGTGATTGTGGGGACAAGAACAGATGCGCATTCCTTGAGAAGCTAAGTGGGGATAGAATGCGAATCAGATCTAATAATAATAATACTAACAACAACAGCCTTTATTAGTCATCCGACAAACCGCAAATGATACAGACATCCGCCACGCAGAACGGCACTAACACAACTAACTATATACAGTATGGCTAAGCCGGCCAAAGTGCAGCCACACACGGCGCGTAGCAATTGATAACCGCACCGGCTCAACCTCGTGAACACTCATCAGATGGCGCGACTAGCACACATCCGATAAAGTTGGTCACTACTCAATTTATCGACCCCGAAAGAATGAAAGGCTGAGTTGGCCTCGTCGGCTGACCTATAGCGGACGGCTTACCCACATAAGTGGTCACACGACAGCTATAGGTCGAGCGTGGGACAGGGAAAGTTCGCCGGTTAAAGACCGGCGTTCTACCACTTGTGCAATATTTCTTAGGCGACTTTCACACGTCGTCGGCCAACCGTGGGTGACGTCGCGTTTTGTCTCGTCGAGTCTTCTGTTGTCCTGTCGAACAGTGTGGACAGCACTGTAGCAACAGGCAAGTATCGCAGACTCCGAGCAACAAGAAAACAACCTACCTGCTTCAACGTCGGCATAAATGTCCTTAAAAGCTGTCAAGTACGAGCTCTTCTGCTGGTCAAGGACTTCATACATCTTCTGCACTCTTACGTCGCGCAACTGAACAAAACAACGAATCAGATTTGTTTTCTTTTCCGTTCGGCTTCATAGATACGTGCATACCACGAATGGCACCAAAACTTAAACTATGGTCTTCACTGCAGTCGCAAATAAAATATACACATGCTTATTCCTGACGTCGCAACTGGCACAATGCAGGTCCTCAGTATTCATCTGTTATCGTATGATATCGTATTGTATGCTGTTTTAATCACAGTGGCTGCATTGATGGCAGCTTGACAGGCCAATACCGTACATAATCAAATAGAAACAAAAAAGATGACAAAATAACCTGATCGTATATGCAACGGAGATTCTGAGCCTTAGCATTCCAGAATTCAATTTCTACGTAAGGATTCGGATTGAGTCCTTCCAGCAGCGGTTGGGCCGAGTCTTTTTTCAGCACGTCGCGCACCTGGTGTGTCCAGTCTATGACGACTGTTTCTATGTCGTGCAACACCGTCCTGCCGGATGCGCTAGCGCTAAGCATACACGAAATACAACAGGCAATGGGCCGCATCGCAAGCATAGCATAGATGCGGACTGTTGCAACAGATGCCACACGTAGCGTGGTCTGTGTGTCTGTCTGTGTGTGTCGGTTGGTCAAGTGGATGTACTGTGCAAATACCGCTGACCCGATCGAGATGCCGTTTGGGGGACTGACTCCTGTTGGTCCAAGGAACCATTTGTTAGAGAGGGATCAAGATCGGACGAATCCATTCACAGCCGCGAGGGGTGACAAGTAGGCAATGCGGTCTTTTGTCAAATTACTTTAGACCTTGAGTCATACTGGTCATGAGGTCAGTGTACCTTGACCATGATCTATGTAGGTATTCATCATATTCTGAAGTGACCTCTTAAAATGTTTGATTCCTGGGAATCCAACGTTCCGACGGAAATTCCCGGGAATTTTAAAGATTTCCCACTTCTGGGCTCTGATAGTTTAGCATTATGTAAAACATTTTTTCGAATTTACTTTTTAGCTAACGTAAACTTACGTTCACGCTCGCTATATGCTATCGCCCGTCCGTACGTCTGTCCGTCCGTCTGTCTGTCTGTCGTCTGTAGCGTTCGGGCACCCTACTTAGCCGGTTGAAATTTTCGGCAATTTTTCTTCGTCGTTTGGTACCTTGGCCATCCGTTGACATTCACTGAAAATTTTACGGAGATCGTCCCAGGGGAACCCATCCGATGGGGGGTTCAAACGCAAGAGGGGTAGCGAAATATAGCGATTTTTCGCCTTTGGAATGCTGTATCTCCGAAACGGTGCAAGATAGGAGGTAAGTATTTATTAATCACTAATAGGAAGTCGTATATGAGCTTTTGACTGGTACCAAAATCGGTGACCTTGAATGACCTTGAACGGCAAAATGGCCCTTATTTAGCGTTATTTTATCGAATTTGGTAGTTTCCGGGGCGAATTGCGTGAAAGTGGTTGACAAAGCCATAACTATGGACAATTTACGATTACTATGTCTAGTAGTAAACGTTTGCAGAGGAACCGCGCGACGCCTACAGTATAAATTCCTAGCAGATTGATAAATTCAAGACTTAATGCGCAGTACTTGCCTAGCTATCGTCTTGATATAGGAAGCCGTATATGAGCTTTCGATTGGCACCAAAATCGGTGACCTTGAATGACCTTGAACGGCAAAATGGCCCTTATTTTACGTTATTTTACCGAATTTGGTAGTTTCCGGGGCGCATTGCGTAAGTGGTCGACAAAGTCACAACTATGGACAATTTACGATTACGATGTCTAGTAGTAAACGTCTGCAGAGGGACCGCGCGACGCCCACTGTATAAATATTCTATAACTGCAAGATGGAAATTCTATAGCAGATTCATAAATTCAAGACGTAATGCGCAGTACTTGCCTAACTATCGTCTAATTTGTTAAACGAAATAGGTTCACTTTTTGGTATTTTGAAGTACGTGTGCGATATCGTCGTAAAAAATTCACGTTCGCTATCTCATCTCCTGATGAGTTCTTGGTAGTAAACAGCATCTGGCAGTGACCAGTAGACGTATTTCGTTAGCTTACCAGTTAATACACCACTGATAAGGCCAAGGGTATTACATTGTGACAGTACTCTGTTAAGCCTGCGACACGTGGCCGACATTGACACTCGACAGTCACGGCTGACATTATCGGCTGACACGGTCGGTCGACAATTTTGACGGCCGACATTGACGGCCCACAGTGTTGGTCCTTGAGGGACCCAGTCAGCTGTCAGCGTTGGCAGTTTGTCTTAATACTACCTTTGTCACAGCATCTGAATAACCATTCTCCAGTATACTCAAATAAGCTTATATAAACACTTTTATACTTTTTGATAACGGGAATTTTCGTATTTTCTGTGCTAAAGGAAGAATTTTTACTTTCAAAACGGGAATTCCCGGTGGCTTTCATGTGGATTGTGGAATAGCCTATACTATGTGATGTGTGAACAAAAATGGTTTATTGTTAGCGGGTAAACGTATTGGTCATGGGTCATACATAGCGGTCAGTATGTCAAGATTATCAACTGTTGACGACCCACTGCCTGCTGTGTCCCCAAAACTTATTTTTTCTACATATATTATTCAAAACTGTGAACTAGCTACATGCATTTCAGGTAGTAAAACGTCACTCGAGGTCGTACTGACCACTATTACAAGGTTATTAAAGTTCTTATTCAATACGAAGCTGTTGCTAACACAAACTCGGACATCGTCGGCCGTCGCAGCACTGAAAATTTTTCCTCCCGTGAATTTTTCCCACATGTAAGTGAACTTTTTGACCTGCCCATGTAGCTCAGTGGTCAACGCACTCGGGCGTCATGTGCAGTGGAGCGTGACGCATCTCAGAGGAGCGGGGTTCAAAGCTCGGTTCGGGCATGTCGCCTTCCACCAAAGAATCGTTTCAAATACTTCCTACACACATGATGAACAGGGAGATAATACCGGGCAAAAAAAGAGGGTTCGACGGTGTCCTCTGCAATATGTGACCGTTGCTGACACCTTGATTAGCACAGCGTCAAGATTGTTGGCCGTGTCGGCTTGGCTGAAACTGAAAGCACCAGTCAAAACTAAGCCAGACGGTAGGCCACGTCTAGAGGGGCGCATATTGCGCGAACACACACACACACAGATGGCCGAGTCTGCGCTATCCGGACCACTAATAAGACGAGAAAACGTCTGAATGATACGTACCTATCACCAGCAGCCAAACAGCGGTTGAATTCTGCGCTGGCAGGCAGCGGTAGCAGCGTCTTGCCCTTGACTTGACCGGACATTACATGTACTCGGTTCTTCAGCAAGTAAACATGCTTCAGAACGTCATCGGAAACGACTTTGGGCCACACACCGTGATTGCTCTTATTGCCTAGCACCGGCATCAGTACCTGCACATCATTAGTAGCATGTCTATATGCACAGGTACATACGTCATAGTATAACACGTACATTCGTCTGTTGTATAGCTATCCACGTACCTGTCACTGCAAGCAATTATAAGTATTTATAAGTCGAAACGGTAAATGACGAAAATTATGCAAATGTGAACAAGAGGTCAGCAAGTGTTGAGATAAGCGACCGGATCGAATTACATTGAAAATGCCTATTCACGCCCAGAAGGCCAGTCGTTACTAGGGGCGACAGGTCACGTGGCTTTAAAACTAGTTGTAACGACCTAAGTTTGCGTGAAACTGGTAATTAATTTATGGTGACTTGCGCTTCCGGCGAAAAGTTATTGCAAGAAGCGACCGGTATACGCCGGTCGCTAAAAATATTAAACGCTGAAGGCCTAATACAACGTGAACTGTCATAGACACAACGACGGTCAGTACGTAATGATGACTTGCTGTTTCTGCTGTTGAATGCTGATGACGACGACGACGATAATGATGATAAATGTAACGTCGATAACTGTGAATAACGCAATATTAAAGGAAGTCCGAAATATTAGTCCTACTGGAAAGCCCTTACTCGAGGTCGCACCGGCCACTTCTGCAACGTTTTAGTCTATCGTTAATTTTTGGCTGTCTGTTACTTATTTACAGTTTCCAATTCAGGTCTGCTTTTAGCCGCGGTCGGACATTTTAGCAGTTACTGAGCTCTTGTTTTCCTCATGTGACCTTGAAGTTTGACACATGACCTTGACTAACGAACTTGATCTGGATATCGTCAAGACGAACCAACGTAAATACTAGGTCTAAGTAATCTGGTTTAAAAGTTATTATCCGGACACACAAACAGACCTACAGGTTTACAGACACGCATCGGGGTCGATTGTTCTACCTGGACCACTATAGTGGTCGGTAAACAAATCTCATTTGCCGTACAACACTAATAATACACAGTTGCCGACCTGTTCTACAAAGGCGGAAAGATGGTCCACCACTGAGTATGAAAGATCGCCGTAGAAAAGAACGTGCTTCGCCGGAGCGTCGCGCGATATTACATCTCGATTCTTGCGCGCGAAATAAACGGTCTTTGCCTTTTGCTGCGTCGGCCAGGTACATGCTACGGAGAGAACTCCGGTGGATGTAGATGAAAATATGAGATGCATGCGATCCGTCTGCAATCAATGGTAGTTTTACTGACACTGTTATGTTCGCTTGTGGTTGTAATAATGGCCTATTGGTAACGGCGTTGCGTACGTCAGCGAAGCTAAGGTCTGATCACACCGGATGCGTCGCGCTGCGTTGCGGCGGCACCGCAGTAATCAAACACATATAACAAGTATGCCCGTCTCGTATTACGCTGGCCGCGTCGCGTGGTGCCCCCTGGTGAGTCGCGTTGAATATGCGCCGACGGGACAGACAGACAGACAGACGGACGAACGGACGCCAGACCGTTACATTACGCTTTCCGCTAAACGCGTCCAGCGTAATAAGCCGAGATTGTTCACACAGGATGCGTTGCGTTGCGGCGCCGCACACACAGCAACGCAACGCATCAGGTGTGAACGAACCTTTACTCTATGTCGAATCCGAATAAGTGACCGTTCGCGGGTATACCGTCTTGGTATGTAACCAGCCACTGAGGCTAACTCAGCCTTCTGTCCTCAGCGTGGTGGTTAATGAGTACTCGTACCGGTTCAGGGGCATTGGCAACGCTGTTTGGCTGGGAAGGTAACCGTCATAACTAGACTCTGTGGTATATCCATTATCCACAACGGGCTCAAAGGCCTCTGCCAGGAGGATGAACATCTCGTACACAAAAACTGTTTTGGGCGGCTGAGTCTTGCCCGACAGTCTGCTTCACTCAGCTTTCGAGCATGGCGAACTTTCGAACAGATATCTCACAAGGTTTCGGCATTTCAGCAACACATTTAACATGTTAATGTTAATGATTAGTTTGCGGCATGTTTATTACTGAGTCTGTGGTGAAATAGTTGTTAACAGTTGGCGATATTATACAGAGAAGAGTATATTGTACCCCCTTTTCTTCTGCAGAGTTTCTAGGCTATTATGCAGCTAGTACTGATAGCTTGATAACCGTTTTAATACAACAGCAGAGCGTGACGAACAGACAGACGGACGAACGGTAATGCTATATCAGTATCACGCTATACTGACGTGCGATAACAAGTGCCTGACCATGCCCTCTTTGGGAGTGACATATGTCATGGCCAAGTGATGTGCCAAATTTGAAGTCTCTATCTTTACGTGTTATGCAAAGATAAGAAAAGCTATCTAAAATGTACCAAACAGGATGGTTTGGGTAGGCCTATTAATATGACCATTCAAGGACGGTCATTGGAATGATACCATGTCGTACAGCACATACGACCTCCTATTTGCCTTCTATATATAAGTGTTATGTCCTCATCTTGCACCGTTTCCGAGATAACGAGTATTAGTCTAAAAGGGCCGATTTTGCCCATCCAATGGCACCCGCATTTGGTGGCGTTATCGGAAACTGGGGAATTTCCGATTATGCCATTGGCATTTCATTAAGCGCTTTGGCAAGAGACAGTCCTAGGCTACTAGGAGCTTCGATTGCGCGAAGATCGGTTCACTCGTTTTAACAGAATATCAGCTCGTGTTGGACACACAAACGAACAGACATACAGACAGACAGACAGACAGACAGACAGATGGAATTGCTATATCAGTATCGCACTATGCATAGGAATATAGCCGTGCGCGGTCGTATCGTGTTGTAGCCAACATAGACCCATAAGTCGTACACTATCATGGACCTACAAGTTAATACGACTGCAAGGGCTTCGACTGAAGACGTCAGAGCACTTAACTCCAGTAATACATTGAATTTCAGTTCCAGTGCTTCATCGGATCTTTGCCTCCACATCGGCGTCGTCGCACTTATCAACAGGAAAATCCACACCCATATTTACAGTAGAAATGCCATAGTCATCGAGTTATTAAAATATCAGACCTTGTCAAAGAAGTCCAAACACAGTTGTTTATTCTCCTCGACGGAGTACATTTTCAGCCATCGATCGGCTCTGAGCTTCATCGTTTTGAGGACGTAGTCGGCAAGAAATTCGACACGAGGATCGTTGATTTCGAGGTCTTCCTCCATCACGGTTGCCACAGAGCTTGAGTATATAGGCCTACGTCTGCATGTATATATCACTCAGTGAAGACGAGCATTCGTCGCACAACAACGTGAAGAATTTTGTTGCACTTTCACATCTGCAGACGACAAACACAAAGTGGTAACTAGAAGATGGTCGGTAGAGCGCGTTTAATTCTCCGCCACATCACAGTGAAATCGGCACAGTGTCGTTACCGGCAGCAGCAGATGCGTGCGTGTAAATTTAGTGCCGTTGAACAACTACAGCCGTATATCAATCAATCAATCTATCAAACAAAACTATTCTAAAGTGGCCTAAGTGGCACAGCCACTGCAAGGACCACGGACTGGGTGAAGTCAGTAAATATACGTCCGGATATGATTGCCGAAATAAAAAAAAACGTTTTAACAGTCGACGAAAAGAAGAGAATCTGCAGCGACGACGTCAGTTAGCAGTCTGTTCCAGATGTCTGGAGCCGCAACCGCAAAAGCTCGGCTGCCAACTGTTGACAGCTTCACTCGATACCGACAGCTGAGTTCGCAGGCGTATACGACCTCGTCCAAGTAAATCGTCCACAAGCTGCCACAGTTTATG
>Ga0209363_1001234_pt1 | contig 11916 bp, 6 predicted proteins | sample WorMetexBAHAMAS3_FD_187385 | JGI IMG/M metagenome (GOLD analysis project Ga0209363, IMG submission 187385) | Marine gutless worms symbiont microbial communities from Max Planck institute for Marine Microbiology, Germany - Inanidrilus exumae... | ecosystem: Host-associated > Annelida > Digestive... | reverse complement strand
GAAAAAGAACGGCTTGATACGAGACGGGACCGCTCTGGAGCGGTCCGAGGCAGAAAAAGAACGCAGCCAATGATTTCCTGAATTTTTATTCCCACAAGCAGCGTTCTGTAGCCCTAAAATATGCTAAAAATGCGTTGGCGCACGACGCTCCCCAGACTCCCTAGTCGGCTGTGGAGGGGACACCACTCCCCAGACCTCACCCCATCGGCACCTTCGGCGTTTCGATTGTCGCGCCTGCGGCGCTCGTTTTTCAACCCGAGCCGTACCACTTTTTAAAACGTTCGCGCGCCCATGCCGCCAGTCATATTTGCTCAAGTCGAAGTCAGTCATTTTTAATAAACTGAGTCACTGCAGTCAGTCGCATTCGTGCCGACTCCAGTTAGTCACATTTTCAACGACTGGCGGCGACTTTAGACAAGATGAGATAGCTTACGCGAACCTTTTTACGACGATATCGCACACGTATTTCGAAATACCAAAAAAGAGAACCTACTTCGTTTAGCAAATTAGACGATAGCTAGGCAAGTACTGCGCATTATTTTATAAGTCTTGCTACATACAACAGGTGATTCCTTCATCCAATCACCGTGGTTGGACCAAGGAATCACCTGTTGTATATAGCAAAACTTAATGAGCAGTACTTGCCTAGTTGAACCACCGTCGTCGACACAAACGGTATCTCGATCGCTTCAGCCGTTTTTGCAGGGCTCACTAGGTGACAGACCGACTGACAAACTGACAGACCATGCTACTCGGTCGGTAACAATAGGTGGAGCGCACAGTGGAGAAGCCAAATTCTGTTATTGTCTACCGCTACAACAATTATTTACTGGAGCAGTCGACGTCGACAGATCGGATCAACTTCAGCAATCAACAGCTATATTCTACTGTAAGACTAAACGAGTTGCAGTGTATGTGGAGACACACTAAATCTAGCCTCAAAGAGAGCGTTTTCCACCGGCGTACTCGACAGGTGACAGTTTGTGTTATTTTATTTATGCTTATTTTTAATTTAGCCCTAAATATGCATATGTAATTATGTAAATTATTTATTAGAAATAAAAAATTGGAAGGGTTTCCATGGGACGATCTCCGTAAAATTTTCCGTGGATGTTAACAGATGGCAAAGGTACCAAATGGCGAAGAAACATTGCCGAAAATTTCAACCGTCTGAGTATATATAGGGTGCACGAACGTTACAGACAGACAGACGACAAACAGACAGACAGAACGGCGATATCATACACTCTAAGAATCAGGAGAAAATTTGTAACAATACTATCGCTAAAGATCCCAACACACCTCAATTGTGTTGCTACACTACCTTGTGAAATGTCAGATGTCTTAAAAGCAACAATAGAAAACAAGACAAACAAGACCACTTCTGTAACAACACATTTTAAGAGTGCGTCGTCCAGCAGCAAGGCGGACACATTAAACATATGATATAAAAACTGTAGGATGTGACAGTTACTTTGGACAATAACTGAGACAATAAACATGTTGCTTCATGTTGTTCTTAAAATCTGTCGTTACAGAAGCCGTCTTGTTTTCTGTTGTTGCATTTAAGACACTTAACAATGACATTTTATGATTTTGCAAGGCACGGTAGTGTAGTACAGTAACACAATTGAGGTGTGGCGGGATTTTATTGTAAATTTTCTCCTGATTCTGACAGTGAAATAATTTTGAAAATCGGTTAATATTTGGTAAAGTTAAAGCGTACAAAGCGTACAAAATTTGTGCCATTTTTGGGCCACCCTGTATAACGTTCGCTAAAAACGATAGTTAGTTAGTTGGAGTTTAACGTCCCCTTTCAGCACAAATATGGCTATATCAGAGACAAAAGTTCAAGGGTGGAGAGCTATCCCTATCCAGTGAAGGAAGGCCAGCGATATATTAACCTCAACCCTGGCCGCCTTTTTGTTCAGCAGCCACCCCAAAGGGAAATGGATCGAGAGGCTCATTTAAATTATTACGCCAGCGCCTACAACAGCCAAGATGCAACGCAATATATCTTTATAAAACCGAAACTGCCAGTTACAAAATGAAACGCGTACCTATATACCCACCACAGCTCTATTAGATAGGGACATGTACGGTAAATAACTATTCAATAAGCGCAATGGCCAATGTCAATTAGGCCCACTTACGTACGGCTTCAATGTTCTCTATTGTTGATTTGTTGTGAAACGGTGCTGTTAGTTAGTGAATAGTTATTATATAGCAACTGTAAGAACAATAAACAAACAGTCACGTTGTGCCGTGGTCAGTTATAACTCCCAAATAAAAATGTTTTCAGAAGTCGCCAAACTGTTCGTACCCGGTAGCTGATTTTCTGATGGCAGACTGTTCGATACACGCAGGGTCACAGCACCGAAGCGTCTGTCGCCGAAACTGCTTTGTGTTCGTGGGACGACGGCACGCATGTCCTGGCCGAAGCTGATTGGAGCAAACGACCACTGTCAGTGATATGGTTGATGTCATTTGTAACTGCGTCAGTGACTGTCTAAATGCGTGGTAACACGGCGTTAGTAATACGAATCATGGTCACTGTAATTTATTGGATCGCCTGTTCTGTGAACGCAATTTTATGTTCTGCGCATGTTTCTTCTTTTTCATCTGTCAACTCACTTTCTCCGACGTTTGTCAAGGCGTCAACCGACATTCTTGAAACTTTTCCACATGACGTGGCTTCAGCCTTCAGCCCCAAAAGAAGCGCTGCTAGGCCGATTTCCTGAAAGTGACCTAACAAAAATGAGGGGCAAAAACCCCCCAATTTCGCGTCTAACCGCAACATATTAAGCACCCTCAGTCGTGATGTAAAAGAAAAACAGAAAATCGACAACAATTATGTTCACCAGTGATTATTAGCCTATACTTTCACCAAATTTGGTAGGGGTTGGTTAAACAGGGACGGAAATCAACGTGCCAGATTATACGGGGATGGGAAAATTTTGCAATTTTTGATATAATATCACGTTATATTTCGGTTACGGTACAATATAGCCCATCATCGCTGCTGATGACCATCAGAAATCGGTGAGGCGCCGAGGCGGTGAAAACGTTCGGAAGAGAATTTTGAAAATTTTACCTTAAGGGTCGTTTTTCCAAAATGCAAAAATTATTATCACAAAATTGCAAGTTTTGCGACTTCAGGCCGCCATAACTCCGCAATGATTACAGATCGCTGGAAATTCACTACAAAATGATCCCTCTAAGGGATGTCTACTAGTAGTTTCGATACATTTTGAGATCGCCCGTTCTGCGAACGCGATCTTTAATTATGTTTAGCGCATGTTTCTTGTTTTTTTCTGTCAACTCACTTTCTCCGACGTCCGTCAACCGACATTCTCGAAACTGTTCATGACGTGGCGTCAGCCCCATAGAAAGCGCTGCTATGCCGATTTCCTAAAAGTACCCCTAACGAAAACGATGGGGCGAAAAAACCCAAATTTCGCCCAATTTCGCGTATAACCGCAACATATTAAACGCCGTCACTCGTGATGTGTAAGGCAAATAGAAAATTGAAACATAGCGTTATCACTTATTATTAGCCTATGTTCACCCAATTTGGTAGGGATCGGTTAAACAGTGGCGGAGTTTGACGTGCTAGATTATACGGGGGTGGAAAAATTTGTTCATACATCTAATTGCCACGGTCAAAACTGCACAATAAGGGCGATCTTCAGGTTGGGAATTAACATGATAATTGCCAGCATTCTATTTTTTTTTATTTCGTCAGCATAGATAACAGACCAGCCATGGGATCTCAACCAAACTTGGCCAGTAGGTCGGAAGTGGTGTCGATTTACAAATGCCTCAAAATTTCGGGGGCCCCTCCCCAAATTTGGGGCGCAAACAACATCACATCTTTGACCACTTTTTTCGCGACTTCCGCACTCGACACCGCATATCTCCGGAACGAAACGTTGCATCAACAAACAAAAATCTACAATGTGTCCCCTAAAAGTTGACCTACTTTCCGTGATCTGACCCAGAAACGGCTAAAATCCGTTGGCTCATTGTGACCCACCCGTGACCCTTCGGCAGCCATTAGCCTACGTTGCAACCATCATATTATATAGATGCGACATGTCTAGTTGTTCTTAAAAACAAGTAACAGGCGCTCCATATATCCACGCATCTGATAATGATGTTAATGCAGTTGAGGCTACTTTGAACAAGAAATAGGCCTAACGTACAGTAGTGACTTAACTTAGCGAAGTTAGCGTCATGCAAAATAAAAATGTTACAAATATAAATTAGCCCCGTATGGGACTGACGATCGACTCTTCGCAACTGACGTTTCTGACAAATAAAATCCGGCCCAATTAAATTTAGATATTCTGATATTGTGCCCTAGTTTAAGAATTAGTGGTCAGTTGCCAGCTCCCATTGTAAATTGCGGAGGAGATTGCTGTTCAACATGGAAGGATATCCTACTTTCAAGTGCTCGTGACCTTGACCTTGGATCGGGTCATACTGCATACCGCGTGCATCACTCATCGACCTCTACATACATGTCTAATTTCATTGAAATCGTACAAACTATTACGAGACTGACGGTCGACTCTTCACAACTGACGTTTCTGCCCACTTCAGAGTCACGTGACACCAAAACTAAGACAAATATCAGAAATCCGGCCAGATCAAATTTAGATATTGTGCCCTACTTTAAGAATCAGTTGAGTTGGTCAGTTGCCAGCTCCCATTGTAAATGGCGGAGGAGATAGCTTCTGAAAATGGAAGGATTTTCTGGTGGTCCAGTAGACGCCGGTTGTATACAGTGATATAGGTTAGGAGTTGCGGGGGGTTCACGAATCACGAAACCACTGGACCACCACTGGATCAACGGGCACTGCATGGATGAAACAACTGTCGATGCAAACAACAACGGAGATAAATAATAGATCTATGTTCAATTACACTGGCAAGACCTGTTTCTGCAGACGTAAACAAGCAGTAGGCCTTTATATACAAACGCTGCAAGGTATAATAACCACAACAACATCTGTCCACGAAAACTCATATATACCATCACAAGTTACAGATACTTCATTACAATGTCTGTCATTACTCATGCCGCCGTGTTAAATTTTTTTTACAAATTTTCGCTTTTATTACAGACACCGGTTGTATACAGTCATATAGGTTAGGAGGTGCGGGGGGTTCACGAATCACGAAACCACTGGACCATAAAAATGATGCACTCTAAAAGATAGCAAAACAATACTTGTCATCACACGTTACAGATACTTCATTACAATGTCTGTCATTACTTATGCCGCCGTGTAAAATTTTCTTACAAATTTTCGCTTTTATTTCAATATTACAACATGTCATGGATAATAATTCTAAGCGTTAATGTGACGCGTTGTATGTCCGTTTTCCAGATATCAGTTATACTTCTTGAAGAGATTCTCAAGCTTTGAAACATCAGCTCCAGTCAATATCTCAACCTGTGTTTCACACAGAGCAAGATTAAACAAGTCTCCGCTGCTCCTGACAGACCCGCGCGACGCGGTGCCTCACACCCACCGTGCTGTACACAGATGTGGACGGTCAGTGTGATAAACTGATGACCGACGACCGTCACGAGTTTATCACACTGACCGTCCACCTAAGTTGGCAGCACCTGAGACGATCGACGTGCAGCTGCGAAATTTTCTAAGTCCAGAGTTTGGGTGAAGGTTCTAGAGGAAAGTAACCTTATTTTTGGAGATACCCGAATTCCCTTCCAACAGTGTAGGATAAGCCGAGGGAAGTCTCTGTACCAAAAACAAGCTCGATCTATTCAGCCATTTTCGAACAGTGCCGGCTTGTGACCGAAATGGGGTGGTTTTGGGTAGTTAGGGTCAGTCAAAATCACTGGAAATAGCGCCATTCCATAGAGCGCAAACGAGTTGCAATTAGCGTTTCATAGTAACTATGTCCCTATCTTGCACCGTTTCTGAGATATGAAGAGATATTGGTCGAATATCTCTAATTTTAACCTACTCCACCTGTATGTGGCGCCCCCGTTGGGGGTTACCCCGACGGGATTTCGCCGATAGGCCTATTACTGGCATCAGAAAACTAGAATCCCTGGGCTATCATGCGGCGTTGTTTGCGCGATCCTACGCTTGACAGTTTTGGTACAGTGCCGACTTGTGACGAACGGACAGACACACGAGTGACACGACAATAGCATATACCGCGCTAGTATAGCGGTAAAAAAGAAAAATGACTGGTTGACTCTCAAGAGTATTTAATTCTTTTCACTTGGCCGCTCTTCTGTTCCCCTTCCTCCCACTTCTCCACTGTTTCCTACCTTCCCAACACTCGGCGTGATCGGAGTCGGGCGTGGGCAGTCCGAACAGGGCTGAACTCGAAAGCGCAAAATCGGCCGAAACAGGAACTAAATTTGGGTCGTGTGGGGCCCCCTGGCGAGTTCGCGCAAAGTATCGAAAAATAAACGCTCAGCTACCGCAGAGGGACCGCGCGACGCGCTATGTTAGTAAATTACTGCTACGTTTCACAATCTGTGGGAGTTATAAAGGTTTCAAATAGCAAAAGTGACCTTTGAGGTCATTCAAGGGCATTGGCAATGGTGCCATTCGATAAACCATATACGATTTCCTATTAGTCTTCCATTGCAACCATGTCTCTGTCTTGCACCGTTTCCGAGATATGGTTTGGGAGTAGCTATGGGTCACTCAAGGTCACTGAAAATTGCGCCATCTGAGGGAGTGCATACAAGTTCCTATTAGTGTTCCATAGTAACTATGTCCCTATCTTGCACCGTTTCTGAGATATAAAGAGATGTTGGTCGAAAATCGCCATTGACCCCACCCGGCTCTATTTGGCGGCCCCGTAGGAAGTGACCCCCCGTTGGAATTTCGCCTACATTTATGGCATCAAAACACTTACAGTCCTTGGGCGTTGTTTGCGTGCTCTACGTTTAGCCGTTTTGGTACAGTGCCGGCTTGTGACGGACGGACAGACAGACGGACACATGACGACAGCATATACCGCGCTAGCATAGCGTCGCACGGTAAAAACCAGTTAACGGATCTTGGGAAGCCTTGTAAGCCCCTCCCCAGCGGGGTTTAGCGCGTATCCCGGCCTAAATTGAATTTGATGCATTTTAACCACAAAAATAAAATCCAGTCTTCTTATCAATACCTTGCTAATGAGCTGGAGTTCAAGATCAAGACCTAGACACCGGGTCTTGACTCTTGAGACTAAGACAAGGACCGTGCACCTAGGTTTATAAATCAAGATCAAACGTTTACATTCAATATCTTCAGCATATTGGGGTTAAACGTTTAGCTTGTGATGATGCGCTACACAAATTTTGCATTACATGACAGTAGTAAACGACAAATAAAAGTACGATAGGCCTAATCAACGGACTGTTAAATTCACTGAAGGAAACTTTGACAAAAGCCAATTACAAATCATACCTAACGCGAAATAAAGGTCTTGATCTCGGTCTTGGCCTCGAGTCATGACCTTTGCCTTGAGGCCAAGATGAAGATCTTGACATCTGGTCTTGGTCTCAAGACCAAGATCTTCAGAAACTTGACTCAATGTTCTAGTGATTCAAAAACATTGGTCTCACGATCATAACTTAAGATTGGTAAAATCTGGCATCTGGTGATGACAACATTAGTGACAATCGTGAGAATCTGCTAATGAAATCTGGTTTGGACGACACAGTTCACGCCAATGGCGTTAACGTGTCAAAACACTGGGGCATTTCCTGTAAGCTCTCGTAGATGGTCCAGGGGAACCCAGCCACCAAACGTTTTGATGCACTATTAAGCCTAAAACCGTCATTCCTGTGTATATCTCGACCATACAAAAGAGAACAAAGGTTAATTATTTGGGATATTTCCCAGCTAATATATACCGGGGGATGCGACCAGATCACCTCCCGCAGTTGACGCCTATGGTTCAGGCCTACTGTGCGAAAAGTGACGGTTTGTTTGTCAATATGTTTGAGTCTTCATAAGAAGTGTTTGTCAGTTTGGTGTAGAAGTGAACTAAGAATTGGCCACTTGGGCAAAAGACCGTGATGAGAGTTAGTGAGTGATTTTGCTCAGTGGGTTAGTTTTTGCCAGACTGATTATCGAGACCTTATTAAAGGACTCAAGTTCAAGACCAAGATCTTGGTCCTTGACGTCTGGTCTTGAGATCAAGACCAAGACCTTAACACCAAGACCAAGACCAGGACCACGCAGCTACATCTACAGATCAAGATCATAAGTCAAAATTCAACAGCACCAGGGGGAAAAGTAAACGACAAATAAAAAATTAAGTAATCAAGAAAGCGTTAAGTTCACTGAAGGAAACTTTGACAAAGCCAACGCTAGTGAGTGATAACACAGGTTCATCACGTCTAATGCAAAATAAAGGGACATTTTCACAACCAACAAGCTTGACAGGCTGACACATCAGCAGTGTATACAGTATCTATCTCTGTTTGCTACTGACTGCACTCATTAAGCTCACAGAACATCAACCACTGTGGTACTGGAATTAGTAGGCATCCATGTTATAGCCACCTCTGCAAAGATGAACTGAAGATTGCACAATGTAAAGCAGCGCAGAGTCTGCTTTTCAGTATAGCAATATCAATATATGTATATTTTCTATAATCTTGCCACCAATTCATGTCTTGGTCTTGGTCTCGAGCCAAGACCTTTCCAACTAGAACAAGACCAAGACAAAGACCTTGACACTCGATCTCGAGACCCGAGGCACCAGGCCTTGAGACCAAGACCAAGACACAGAGTCTTGAGACCAAGACCAACACCTTTATAAACTGGACTCATGTGCTCTCGAGACCTGAGACCTTGGTCTGGAAATCACAAGACTGGTTTCAGCCACCGACGTTCTACATAAAAATAACCGCATTGGTTTCACACCTGTAATCCTGATTCAACAGAGCAGGATACTGCACAGTCAACAGTGTCTAGTAACAATTTATAAGTAAAATAACTTGAAAAAAACTATACCATTGTCAGACCTAACAAGGCTAGCATGTGACTACAAAATCTTATTCACGTAATGTAAGCCTACCATTAAAATAATATTTACTTGAGCTAGGGGGTACTGGCGTTGAAAATATAGCCGACGTAAACGGCGATAAGTGTCCTTTCTCGGTCAGTGGTGATCAAAAAACATGAGGCCAGAATGATTTCCTCGGTTGGGTAAGGCTTTGAGTTCCCTTGACACTGACGGTTTGGTGACAGGAACGATAACGAAAACTGTTACAATTATCTGCAAAGGTTTTCTTTCAGAAAAGAACATAAACAAAGGAAACATGAAACACGACTATCAGTGGCTCACGTCGAAAACGATGAGTGTGCGCGCGCTTGCGTATGTTTTAATATTTAATAGAATGTAAAATTACACTCAGCAATGTAAACTTTCTCTATCCCACTTTAACTGCACAGATGAACAAACCTGATCTCCACCCTTTACTGCGACGAACGTTGGCAGTACTCTAACGTCATACTGCTCAAACAACTCCTGCATAATATACCCAGCACCACACATTTAATGCTCACACAGTAGATAAAATAACTTCTACAAGAAAAATCCTGAAAATCAAATGTACCCGTTCACTCTTACTTCACTGGAGATTGAGCTCGAGCTGTATGCGATTTATCCCCAATATAAAACACTAAAAACAGCTAAAGATGCTCAAACCAGCATTTCAAATATTACACAATATGCTGACTACAATATGACATGAGAGGACAGGGAAGTGAAATACGAACGCTAACAAGCTGATGACAGCCAGCTTAGTTTACAGAACGTAACTAAAACAGCAACTAACGAAAAGGAATTAAAAACAAGTATACCGGTACGTCCGTCTTCGGGGACGGCCGTATATCCACACATGCCCATCCTACGTCCACACGCCGCGCACATCTCTAGCGTGACATTTACGTCGGCGCCTATCTACGGTACTATAAACAGAACGTCGCTCTGACGCTGGCTGGCCACGCGCGCTCGACTGAGATTCCCTGCCTAGGACGCCGATAAACCACCGTGCAAAATTTGACGCCGTTAGCTTTATCCTCGGCGGAGAAATCCGTAACCGTACAGACACACACACACAAAACAAACAGTAAACGATATATCCACACTTGCCTATCGGCATGTGTGGATAAAAAACTAATTAGCACAGAAGATCGGGTCGTAGTCCATGAAGGCAGACCAGAGGGAACCAGCAGTTTGTTACGAAAAGCATTAGGTAAAGTAAGTAGTAAGGAAGAAAATTTATACACAGCGCCTATAAAACTACAGTCACTATATGCTGGTGCCTAGAACAATTAAACATGTTTTCAGTTCCCGGTAAAAACTGTCCAGTATGGACAGACTGTTACCAGGTAGCACGATCATCAAGACGTGAACTTGTGCTGCACTAAAGTTGTATGATGACCGGAGCTGACAATGACTGGTGGCGGCAACGAGCTGGCAATCGTCTAACAGATATCGTGGTGCCATGTTTTTTAGAACTTAAATTCCATTCAGTGACGGATGCTGAGAGTGGTGAATCAACAAAATATTAACAGGAAAGAGCAGGAAATGCTTTAGCTTTCAACAGATCAGATCTGGCAGCGAAAGTGACTTAGATAGGATTTTAGGTTTGTGGGCAAAAACTGAATGACTTCCTTCTCTCCATCGATACGGGGAGGGTATCGAGCACTATAGGTTTTTTCTTGAAAATAAACGTACTTGCATTTCAATGCACCTTTCAAAAGTTAATGCTTTAGTCAGAACAAAATTCGTTTCGAGTTCAAACTCGTTTGGTGAGTCAGTTTTTCACTTGGTCTTCAGCTTCTACGAGGTCTAATGCGTCATTATACAGTGATTATTTTTTTGTACTTTCGGTTACTGAAGGTATGAGTATCATAGACATAGACAAAAGGAAGTAGATACCTGTGCTTCGTCGACGTCAATTTTAAGCACAGCCACGTTTGAATAGTTCTGTTGAAACTCCTGTTAACATGTACTCGCACTATTAGTAAAACTTTATGAATAATGTCTTGAAAGCATGCATGCAAAATAATTTAAGAGTTACATGCATGCTTAGCAGACTGCATTATGGCTGGACCAGCCAGCCACAACAAATTACTCAGCATTTAATCCGCTGGACTACCGAGTTTGGGGTTCCATGCGGTGAGCGTACCAGAAGCTGTTAACAACTGCACTGCAGAAGATCCAGATGCTCATGAACCAGTAGGAAACATTCTCCAGAAACTTCGGAGGCATTTGCAGACGTGTGTAGAGGCGACTAGTGGACAACTTGAATATTTAATGTGACACTTTGTGTTATTTCGCTGAAAATAACGCCATCTTAATGCTTGGGACTATTCAGTAAGTGCATTTTTCTACCTATCCGATTTTAGTGGCCTACCAGACAGGTAGAAGAACGCAGGTATCCGTATGCTAAAACAGTAAGTAGAAAAAGCAAACATTTTCCTAATAACCACTAAATTAAAGACATCAGAATGAAAACTGGAAACAGAGTACGGATATGACAGCCAAAGTGTGTTGCAAAACTTAGGTTAAAAAGTCCTAGCTGTTGCAAAAATACTGACAAAATACTGTAGGTCTTTTTGTTGGAACATCCTGTACAGTGCATCGCAACAGTTACAGTTACATCTCAACTGTTTCCTTTATCACTTTCTGCAGTAGATTTCTCTCTGTGAAGTTTTTCGTTAATTTCCGTTGTAACAACGTCTCTATCTTGCACCGTTTCCGAGATATTACCAGTTTTACAGTTATGTGACTGCCTGACTGTAAGAGTCCTTCACTTTTGATAAAACAGTTGAAATTATAAGCCAGGGACTCTTTCTGATTTATATGTAATCATATTGTTGTTAATATGTACCAAATTTCCCCAGGTAAGGG
>Ga0209363_1001233_pt1 | contig 11918 bp, 7 predicted proteins | sample WorMetexBAHAMAS3_FD_187385 | JGI IMG/M metagenome (GOLD analysis project Ga0209363, IMG submission 187385) | Marine gutless worms symbiont microbial communities from Max Planck institute for Marine Microbiology, Germany - Inanidrilus exumae... | ecosystem: Host-associated > Annelida > Digestive... | reverse complement strand
CCTTAACCCCTTTTACGCTAGACGCGTCTAGCGGAAAGCATAATGTAACGGTCTGGCGTACGTCCGTCTGTCCGGTCGGCATGCTCACCGTGACTCACCAGGGGTCAGCACGCGACGAATGCCGTTGTGGCTGGAGAAACTCGCACACATAACTCTCAATCAACCAATCAACCAAGATTGCGTTCTCCCATCCCATTGGCCGGAATACACATCATTGTGTCTCCATGGTTGATGCTCCTTCTTCTGACATCGTAAGCAGTTCTAGAAGGCTTTCTCGGGCTTGGTATGCTCATCATGATGCCTGGTTGACAGACAGCGTACGTGGTAAATTGAAACTTATTTCAGAGCTACTGTGCGTTAAGCATTGTTACCTTCAATTAGATTAATTTTGTTTAATGCTGATGAAGTCACTGTCGTTATCGCCTTTTTGTGTACTAGATCTACTTAGGATGCTGTTTTTCTTTGTTTTCTGTTTTCTCCTACTGTTTTTTTTATTGTTTTTATTATTAGCTGTGTTTTTATTGTGTACTATTGTACGAACTTCGTGAAGTTCGCGTTAAATAAATGAATTAATCAATCAATCACTGGTCTACTTATCATCGTTGTCGTTGGCAGTGAACGCCTATGGTGTGACTGCCGAATGTTTAACGTTGTAGTCTGGTGCATGAATGATAGCAACATGGAGCTTCATTATTTTGTTTCACAGGCCACTGATAGCTCGGCTGTCTGACGCATTGGGTACACCCGCACAGTGCCTCCCCGCAATATCACCATCACCATACAATGGGCAGATTTACAGTACTGTTACCGGTACTTACTTCATATTATTCGAAGTTAATTGCCGTTGAACTAACAGCGGTTAAGCGCCAATGCAGCGTACGTGATGACGTAGGACGTCGGGAAATTGTCGTATGCACTTTAAAAGTTTCACTAAGATCGAAATTCTAATTCTCTACTTCAGTATCTGCAAGATGTGATTTAGCGCAGACAGACGTGCGTGATCCAAACAGCTACAGATGTACTTGTGTTGTGCGTTCACTTCAGAGGTTTTTACTGGACAACATGATCATTAACGCTCGGGTTCCGACGTGACATTTGTATGAATAATTTAAGTTGTACGCGCATGCAGCAAACGAAAGCCAAATCTATGGTCACTACCGGCCTGTGCCACGAAAGTTTTTTGTCATATAAATTCTACATGGTTGCGTAATGGCGCTATATACGTGCACGGGAAAAGAACTTTGATGTTGTCGGGTTATGGATGGAGACTATGTCGTGCGTACCGTAGCTGGTCGTTTGCGTCTACTAGTCGAGCTAAATCAAGCCACGTCAGTTGAGATTCAGCAAGTATCTTGAATAATGGGCCCAACTGGACCATTTGTCTAGAGCTGAGCCATCTTTCAGCAACAACGACGCAAGTGGTCTTCGGTGATAGGCCTGTGGGCTCTTTAAGACGAGCGGGCACAGAACTTTTACTCCCCATGCGAACAGAATCCTCCCATGCCCTTTACATCACCCTAGCAGTGGCGTTTCTAGCAGTCAAAAAGTATGGGGCTATTTGGGGACAACGTAAATGTGGGGAGCAAAGACTCGAGATGTATGTAATGAGCAGTTTTACTGTAGTTAATTTACACGACTTGTTGAGCAACTATCCCGGTAGTATATGTCATGTTATATAGACCTAGTGTATAAAAAGTGAGAGGCAACTTGGAGGCAAACCCAAATTTTGGGGGCATGACCCCATGTTTTCCGTAGAAAAGCCCCTGCACCCTAGATCCAAAATAGGCGAGCATTTGGTCCGGACTTTTCAGTGTGTTGTTTTGTAGTCGATTTTTCGAAGTTTACATATGGAAGCGGGAAATACGTACATTTCCGATCATTTTTCGAGACGCTGACATCAAAAACTCGCTGTTTTACAGCGCGACGCTATGCGACATTGTTCTGTGACCCTGTATGTGTCTTTCTATGTGACATGCATTGTCATAAAACTCAGACAATTTTAGGGCTTATATTATTATATATTTCATACTGTGCTGCAGATTTACGTTAATTCACAGTTTGAGTGCCCTTTGTCAACGAATGTAGCCTACCTCATGTAACGACACTAGTAGTTTGTGTTGCATGTCAAAAATTACAAAAAAATGGTTGAATATTGTTATTTGCTACATACAGGCTTAAATTTTCGTAAGTGGAGTTGCCAAGGTCAAAGATGCACACAGTTGGGCGACCATCAAGTTGGGAATTGAGACGTTAATTGCCAACATTCTAGTTATGTACAGGTGTCGGCCTGAGTGAAAGTAACGTACCGGTAGGCATTTATTAGTCGAAAACCTCGCCACGTGTTTCTACTTATAGGTCTAAGTTTATTTGTATTTTATGTGTTTACTGAAGCAGAAATTATACCTCTATCTGTCCTATTACACGTAGTATATCTTTGTAATTATAGGCCTACGTCCCGTAAGTCATATTTGTCACGGCGCAAACCGCGCCGTGTAGATCAATTATTACAGTAATTATAAAACAAAACTGGCTTCAGTTTCTCTTCGTTTTAAAAGCCACCTCTTTAAAGCAGCAATATCAATTTTTTCCGCAAATTCTAAGCAAACAAAAAGCTAGCCATCCAATTTATATCAGTCAGCGGCCTGTCATAAATGTAAAAAATTGTAAGTAAGTAAGTAAGTAAGTAAGTAAGTAAGAGAATTTATAGGTTGCTAATCTAACGACCTAAACAGTCATGAAAGCGCCATCTCATGCCCCGTAGGCCAACCGAAACAGTATTGTCTTCAGTCCACTCTGAAACTGTCCGGGTGTAGTGGTCGATGCACGTAGGGTCGATGGCAAAGTGTTCCAGATAGTAGGACCAGAAACAGCAAAACTCCGTGGTCCATAGGTCACTGTTCTCGTCCTAGGCACCAGCAGCTTTCCATGTGTTGCTGAGCGAATATAACGACGACTTGTATTGGTAGCGAGTCGGACACATAAATTCGTCAGATAGATGGAGCCCCGTACGGGACTGACGGTAGACTCCTACTTACTGCCAACTTCAAAGTCACGTGACACAAAAACTGGCACAAAAATAAAAAAATCCGGCCCCTGTAAGCTTTAGATATTGTGCCCTAATTTAAGAATCCGTGGTCATTTGCCAGCCCCCACTATAAATGGGGGAAGAGATAGCCTTCGAAGATGGTCGAATTTCCGACCTTGACCTTGGATCGGGTCATACTGCATACCGTCATGCATCACTCGTCGACCTGTATCTAAACACCAAATTTCATTGAGATTGGAAGAAATTTTTTTTGAGAATCACAACTGTCGTTACTGCCAAATTCAATGTCACGTGACACAAAAACTAGATAAGCTTTAGATATTGCCCCCTAATTTAAGAATCGGTGGTCATTTGCCAGCCCTCACTATAAATGGGGGAGTTGATAGCCGTTGAAAATGGCCGAATTTCCGATTTTCAGGGGCTCGTGACCTTGACGTTGACCTTGGATCGGGTCATACTGCATACCGTCATGCATCACTCGTCGACCTTTACCTACATACCAAATTTCATTGAAATCGAAGAAACGTTTCGTGGACGGACGGACGAACGGACGGACGTACGTACGGACGTTCGGACGGGCGGATGGACATTTGAGACCCACTATAATTAGGTCGACCGAGCCACGGCCATAGGCAACGTGAACAAAAATTTGGTATTAAAGATCGCGCATGTGGTTCCAGAGATATCCTCGCGGACAGACAGACAGACAGACAGACAGACAAACGAACTCACACAGTTGAAAAAGTTTGCAAAAGGTGAATAACCTTAAAGGTCACTCAAGATCATCGGGATTGCAGCTATTCGATGGGCCATTTGTAACTAGGTTCTGTTCTTAACCCTTTCGCTGCCAGACCGAAAAAAAATATAATGCCACCGAAAACAGTGGAAAACAGCCAATACCGCAGGTAACATTATATCATATACCACGGTTATAAGTATAGCCTACCATAGCGTCGCCTTCGCAAATCGTGAAACAGTTTGGGGTGGCAAGGATGGACGTAGGAAGGCGAAGTTAATTTAGTATTAACTGGACTTACCTTAAGTAAGCATATACTTAAGCATGCGATTACACACCTCCTGCGATGCGAAGTCTCCTGTATACGACTGCCTTGTTCCGTACGACGATACAAGCATCGAAAACAGTCTAAGAACCTAGGTATGCTACAATTATTATTATTAGACTACATCGCTATACTGCGAAAGTATATGCCGCCAATTTTGAACGACCGAGTAGCGTAGTCTGTCGGTCTGTCTGTCGGTCTGTCGCCTACTGAGCCCTGCAGAAAATTCGGAAGCGATCGAGATACCGTTTGCGTTCAGGACTCGGGTGGGCCCAGGGAAAGACCTATTACATATAACAAACCGCTTCGGGCGAATACTGTATTGTGTTCAATCAACACAATACAGCCTTCTAGTCTTCGTTAACAATACCTTCACCGCTGTTCATAATAAACTATGTTTCCGTGAGAATGGGCACATGCGTGTCTGTTCATCTGCTGAAAACGTGCCTGTTTCGACAGCTTTATGTAAAATGTGCATACGCCGCTTTAGATATGTTAGCACGCCAGCCTTCAGTCTAGACAAAAGACGCATGATGCCTAGTTTTGTCACAAGCAAAGAAAGAGCAATATTTTATTGCACGCAAGCGATGGTATTGTTCTTATTACAAAATATAATAATACTTTTTACCGATACCGCAATGATTAAAATTAATTAATATACAGAAAAAACTCTGATAAACTAACAAACGCAGAGAACAGAAAAAAATCAGTGCTAAAACCAGCACGCGAAATAGAAGCCTGATTCAATAGGTAAATCGATTACGTCGTAGGTTTTATAATCTAATTCGTCTACCGCGAGGATTCTTTGATTTTTGCGATAAGCGACGTCAACGGTTCAACTCTGTGCACGGTTCGTGGCACTTGTAGTTGCAACTCGAGATTATTTCGCGTGTTGTCATGGTGAGAATACAGGTCAGTAACACCGATCTTGTGCGCTGTTGAGATACACAGTGTGACTGTTGTGCCAACCGTCATAAGACTGCAGTCGATTGATCAGTTAAAGGTGCTTCGTTTTGCTTTTCGAGCTATCGAAACAGATTTAGGTCTTGAACAGTCAACAACAGCTTAAACAAACATTTTACTAACCGGAAAGGACGCACTCAGAGAATATAAACTTCTGCAGACGTTGACTGATGATAAACGAACGAAAGATCACGGTGTGTAGCCATTAAAAGACTGAATAATATTGGGACAGAGATTACACCCATCCCAGCCGTTCCCGCAAAAAATCACCCCGTCCCCGAATATACAGCAGTTAACTGATAAACTCTGCTCAGTTGCAACGAAGACGTATGCGAATATAGCAGCAAATCGGTGAACATACTATCCATGTCAGTAGTAAAATCGTAACAAGTTTTTGTATTTCAAAGAAGATGCCCGATGGATTCACTTGGTTTGTTGCTTGGGGTTCAACATAAGTCAAATAGACCTACATTCCTGCGGTTATCCCGCCAGACTTCCCCATCCCCGTTCAGGACTCAAGTAACCGTGCGAATGTCACGGTTAACGAAATTTGGCCCGGTGAAGCACATTGACTATCTGAACATTATCCACACTTATAATTATTTAGAGGTTTTGAAAACTGAAGATGGCCGACGGCCGCCATTTTCAAATAAAATTGAAAAATCGACGTATCTCGGCATTATTGTTCGACCGATTGGCACGAAATTTGGCACGGTGACGCACATTAGCCCAATTAACCCAACCGGCCGTTAACATTTCGATTTTCAAAACACAAGATGACGGACGACTGCCATTTTGAAAACCATTTAGGCCTAATCGCAATATCTCAGCAACGGTTCGACCAATCGCCGCGAAACATGGCAGGTTGACGATATTGCTCCAAAGAACTTTACTATGCCAGCCCATACACTACAGTTACTATTTTACGTAGGCCTAATAAAACCACAAAAATATAAAAACAAAACTGCATTTAGTTCCTCTACGTTGTAAAAGCCGCCGCTTTAAAACAGTAAATATCAAAAAATCAATCCGCTAATTTTAACCCTTTCGCTGCCTTGCACGCCGAATATTTCCCCTGGGCTGTACGCCGCGTACCAGGAACGTAGTTCCCACCCCAAACTATTTCACGATTTGCGTAACTGCGTATGTCTATGGTATCGATAACGCGTACATCATTCACCCGCACGCAGCCAATCAACGTCGACTATTGAGTCACATGACACCATGCCTCCTGTAATGCAGTAAGTAAAACAGCTTATTTCACGTGTGCGGACGCTAAAACAACACTCAAATAATAAAACATTTTTGTTTTAGCGTCCGCACATGTGATAAAGCTGTTTTACGTACTACATTACAGGAGGCATGGTGTCACGTGACTCAATAGTCGATGTTGATTGGCTGCGTGCGGGTGACTGATGTACGCGTTATCGATACCATAGACCTACGTAGTTACGCAAATCGTGAAACAGTTTGGGGTGGGAAGTACGTTCCTTGTACGCGGCGTACAGCCCAGGTGAAAGACTTTGAATTGATTCTAACGGTAAAAATGGAAACTAGATATCCCGTAGGGAGACCGTTGGATCGTGAGTTTTCGGTAGTTGTAATCATTGCGGAGTTATGACAGCCTGATATTGCAAGACCTGGAAATGTTTTGTGCATTTTTTTGCGTTTTGTTTTGGAAAAAAAGACCCCTTACAGCAAAAAATTTTCAAAATTTTTTTCTGAAAGTTTACATGGCCACATCGATTGACGGTGTTGTGTTCAAATGTCGTAATTTTTTTTCGACTGGAAATCGGTGAAATCGTGCGTTATTTACCTCACAAAAAATTCGGCTCCGTCTCAAACTGTCGCTACTGCGCGGATCGTGCCCAAAGTCTGCCAGGGCCAGCCCCCAATATTCGGCTCGCAATGTTCTAAATTTCATCGAAATCGGTTCACTTTCGTCGGAGTTATAGCCGAACGCGTGAAGGCCGTTCTTTTGGCCCATAGAATATTCGCAATATTTGCCTTCGGGCGAATAAAGGTGACTTACTGCCAACATCGGCTGTTCTGAGTGTATTGACTACGAAGATGATGATGCGATGACACGGGACAGATGCTAACACGTGCAGGGTGCGCCAAAAAGTAAGCCCCACCTTTGATGTTAATGACACTATATATGTGAGAAAAACAGTGACATTTTGACATAGCGTATTTTTTTCCAGTATAATACATGACTACGCTTTAAAATAATGACTATTGTTCGGTGGTGTGGCACCACTGTCTCACAAAAAGCTCAGTCAGAGACTTTGGAGGCCATACAACGCCGGCACTTCGTATTATTTACCCACCAACCATCGGCATGCCATATACCTTTGCGCTCACTCTTTCGAAATTGCCTTCTCTCCGCGATCGCCGTGAACACATAAATAGACAATTTTTCAGATCTATATCTTCCTCTTGCATTTCCTCCTTACTTCCTATTCCCAGGAACCATGACGTCACTTCCAGATTGCGAGCTGCATCTCTCTATCCATGTCCGGTTACATGTACGAAACGAAACGATACACATCTTTCATCAACTATTCTTTATTATATTATCAGTAACCGATGTCATCTGTGATTTTGGATGTTTTATTAATTTGTTTGTTATTTCCGTGTATTGCACATTTTCATTTTATTATTGTTCTATTTTTCTATTGAAATCTAGCGGTTTTTATAACTTGCTATTGAAACATTAAACTTACTTTAGAGGTAACTCTATTCAGCATTTTGTCTTTATGTACCTTATCGTTTTATTTTCCAGATTTTCCATTTACAATCTTATCCTCTTTACTTATTACTGGCCCGCCGACGCATAGTGTAGGGGAGGGGGCAGACTAGTAATGGTCGTTGGCGTCTGTCGTTGTCTGTCGTCGTTTGTTGTCGCCGTCTGTAACACTCCACTAGTATGCTCGTTAGTCTAGTGGTTAGGGCGTCGGATTTGCGACTCAGTAGGCGTGGGTTCGATCCCCGGCCGCTACACTATCCGACTATCGGTCGGTTGGTACTGGGATGGGTGACCGTCTTCGGGCGGCCAGACCATCTCGGTATGAAACCAGCAACCCAGGCCAACTCAGCCTCCTGCCGTCTGTGGGACGGGATATGAGTACCGGTCAAAGTGCGGTGGTGCGCTGCGGCTGGAAGTAAATGCAGGATGGGCTCATTTCATGCGTGGATAAACATAATGGGTGGCAAGTAAAACTGTGATCTTTTTAACACGTGCCATTCTGAGCGCTTTGGAGATGAGTTTGTCATAATTAAGCGCTATACAAATCCACGCCTTTACCTTTATTTTCCCATCTCACCTAACTAATGCTTCTGCACTACGTGGCGAAACAAACAACATGTAAATTGCATTTATTCACTTAAACACAGTCCAATAATCACCTTGTCACAGCCGAACTACTCTTCATTTGCAAAACGATCATCAGCAATTTGCAGCAGACAGTACGTAAGAAGAAGTGCAGCATCCTGCCGTCTGTTACCCACATGCTGAACGTTATAATAATAATAATAATAATAATCCGATTTGTAAAGCGCCAGAATGTCAAAAGACTTCCGTGGCGCTGACGTTAACCAAATCCGTTATGATGATGATGATGATGATGATTTATTGGGTTTAGCAGCCAGAGGATGGATTACAACGCATACATACATACACGCAGTAAAAGAAAATTAGGTCTATACATTAAGTACATTTACACAGTCAAGTCTGCAAGTGGCGCTGGAAGTTAGAAAGTGAATATGGTGTGAAAGAGTTCTTAAATCGGTTTGTCCGTGCACGAACTGTTGGATATTTCATCGTTGATCGCAACCGGGATACAAGCTTAGCGTCACGCTTAACGGGTAACAAATAATGGAGCACGTGGGACTCGCTATATAGTTATCTGTTTAAACAATGTATTGCAGTCCAACTGGCAGCTGGTGTCAGTGTCGGTCACTGTCAAAAATTGAGTTGTTCTTCATCGAGCCTGGAGTGAAATCAGTGGACACATGTCGCAGAGACAATTGGGTCTTACAACAAGACAGCGCACTGGATCATTAGTACGCGAGCATTAAGCAGTCTAACTGCTGCAGCGCGAAATTGTCAACTTCCTTTTTCCTGAGCTACAGCTTCACACAGTTCCGTATGAGCCACTTTGGTTACAAGGTTTAGATAGTCTTAAAATAGTATGAATATCAGTTGCGAGTTATCAAGTTTGAAAAAAATCATGCAGCGACTGGATAGTCTGACGGAGAATGTAATAGAGCATTTGAGTAATTTTGTGTTTTCTTGTTTTGCCATTGTTGGGCCACAGTATATGACGACATATATAGCATATTCAATCAATGGAATATTTAATAACAGTTTAGCTTGCGTAGTACCATCTGCGTTAAACTGAAATCTGACAAAAACTAGCTTTGTTGGCATATTTAGCCCAGACAGCATCGCGATACCGAAGGGATTATATTTTACCGCTGTGTTTTCTTTCTTACTTTTTTGGGACTGACTTTGATCTTTGACCGAACATAGGCCCTATCTCTGCAATGGAACATGATATCAACAATTGAAAAGAAGCTGTCAATCTATAGGAACTCCCGTACACGCCCTCGAAATTTGGTGAACTTTGGCCCACAAACGGCTGATTACGGTTGGCGAGTTTTTGCCCACCCATAAATTTTTGCATTGGGGGACACTGCCAGCCTTACCGCATGGACGTTATTATAACAGACAGCAAGCAAGCTTTGGCACGTGTTATGTAGTGGCACGAGCTTACAGTCTAGAACAACAGAATACCGGGCGGGCGTACGCTGGTCTTTGCCATGCATCTAGTTAGTACTATTTTTGGAAATCAGTAAGCAGTTACTTTTTATTGGCTCACCGTGTCTACTGTGAAGATTCAGCGTCAAGTGCGATATCGTGTCGCGTTGAATGCCCTCTATAGTCAACGCTGCACTGCTGTGCACTGCTTTATGTGATGTCCATCGTTCCGACTTCAGTACGCTTCTGCATCAGATAAAATGCTGATGGTGAGGATGATATTGGAGTGTTATGGAGGTAGTTAGTGTAACGCAAGCAATTTGTTTGCCCGTACCAGTTGTATTTATCCCTGCAGTTAAAAGACAGCGTTCTAATACAACAATGCGTCCATCGTAGAACGAGTTAATAAGTTTTTGCCATGTGCTGCACATATGCGTAGTGTGGTAGTGGTGTATGCTATGGCAACGTGTCTGTCCGTTTGTCCGTCTGTCACACTGGTGAGCAGATCGTCAAGCGATCAATACTGCAGTGTAGCCCACCGTCAGTGACGTCGAGCATAGAGGGGATGGCGTCATCGGGAGTGTTAAATTTTGTGGTGCAGAAAAGTGGTGATTTCATTCCAAAATGCGTTAAATACCAAACAAACAGAAACAGTGGACGACAGAAAAAGTTACTACAGAACGCTAGTCGCAACTGAGATTCATTGTACTCATGCAACAATATCATTTCTGATCACCGTGAATGACCCTAATCATGAGCTTCTAGGGGACCTGTTGTGTGTGTGCGTGTGTGTGTGTGTGTTATGATGGTGAGGTGACAGGTGCGTAGGCCAACTGATAGGATATGAATAAGTAACAACAGTTGGCACTATGGCAGCTTCCTTTCTAAGGAAAGCAGCTGCATGTTGCACAGCAGGGAAACACGAACAAACAAGAACAAAACACTCAGATGTCGCATGCAGAGAGACCGCGCGACTCGCTATATTAGCTAAAATATTGTCAAATGCTGCACAATAGGCTCAGGTCACTCAAAGTCATCGGTCTAGCCCTAAGGTCTAAGGTTTAACCCTAACCCTAACCCTGGCCCCTATTGTACAATTGCACGAAAAATACCACTTGAAAAGGCACGCAGTAGCCGAAGGCCAGTCAAGGTCATCCGAAATGGCGCTATATATCGATAGGCCTATATCACTCCCTAGTAAGTTATTTGTTGAAAGTCGCAGATGTTTCCTACTCCCATGTGTATGTGGCGCCCTCGCTAAGTAAGTAAGTAAGTAAGTAATTCGTGACATTTATAGACGGCGCCAAAATCACAAAACGCCACAACGGTGTCGGGTGGTGTGCAATTACTGTCCAAACAGATAAGTCTTCAGCTGCCGCGTGAACGTGTTCAGTGAGAGACTGCCGTCGCGCAGAGCAGACAGCAGTCTGCTTCACACTGTGGGACCGTGGAAGCTGAAACTCCGTTAGCGTGATACTTTACTGGCATTTCAGCAAGTCGTTCGCATATGAAAACTAGAGTTCTTCGCCTATCGTACAGCGTTTTTTTAGCCCGCTGTGGTTTTTTCTTTCTTTTTCCGACGCCTAATTTCTGAAATCACTGAACGGATTTCAACCAAACTTGGACACATATTCACTTATCACTGCTATTTGAAAAATTTGGTCCGAACTCCCCCGGGCATTTACCTTCCACGGGCTGGGGGGCAAAAAACGTTTTTTGGGACCGATTTTCAAATTTGACCGAACATATCTCTGCAAAGAAACATGATATCAACAATCGGAAAGAAACTTGTTAATCTACAGGGACTCCCCTACATGCCCCAAATTTGGTGAACTTTGGTCCAGAAACGACTGAGAACCGTTGGCGAGTTTTTGCCTACCCCCTAAATTTTCGCATTGGGAGATACTGCTAGCCTTACCGCATGGACGTTATATAACAGACAGCAGGCAAACGTTGGCACGTGTTATGTAGTGGTACGAGCTTACAGTCTAGAACAATAGAATGCATCAGTTTTGTTAGTATTTTTAAATTCATTTTTATTTTTCTTTTGTAATTTTATGCTTCATGTGTATGCATATTTGTACCT
>Ga0209363_1001232_pt1 | contig 11921 bp, 8 predicted proteins | sample WorMetexBAHAMAS3_FD_187385 | JGI IMG/M metagenome (GOLD analysis project Ga0209363, IMG submission 187385) | Marine gutless worms symbiont microbial communities from Max Planck institute for Marine Microbiology, Germany - Inanidrilus exumae... | ecosystem: Host-associated > Annelida > Digestive... | reverse complement strand
GGCTATAATTATGTTACATTTTAGTTTAGACCAGCATAAGTGAACACCTGGGTTAAAGTTTGTTCTAACGCCTTACGATGCCATCTACTTGAAATGCAGTTCTCGCTGCAACCAAATCTACAATGTGTATTAGAGACTGTCACAGCATCCGAACATGTTCGCGTGCTCGGCGTTACCTTATCAGCCGATCTCAGCCTGGACAGACACGTTTCCATGGTACTCGCCCACTCACCGAGGTAAGTGACCAACAAACTACCACGGGTGCTGAACGCCGCCACATATCATGTCAGTGGCACCATGGAACTGTCACAGATTTTACATGCTGAATTGCACTAGCTCGATGTGGCAGATGGGGGTCCGGTACAAGCTCGGCGCTACAGTCCAGCCAAGTCTTCACAACTAAGTGCCGCAGTATCTGGCAGACAGCTGTGTTCCAGTCTCGACATCATCTGTCATCAGCGACTACGTCCTGCACGTCATTGTTTGCTGACCGTACCACGCCATCGACGTAGCACACTCAGTAGTCGGGCATTCTCAGTTGCTGGACACACTGTCTGGAACTCACTTCCAGATCAACTAAAAAGACTCAGGCTGCACTGACTCTACATTCTGACAGTCACTCAAGACATTCTTTTTTCAACCAGTATTAGCATGTTCAGTGCACTAGCGGTTTTAAGATTATGCGTTATATAAATCCACATTTTACTTACTTACTTACTTACTTTTACTTACTGATTAATCGTTAATTCTGAAAAGTTTAACTTCAAGAATAAATTTGATCATTATCAGCATGCACTACTAACATCCAAAATGTTTGACAATACTAAGAGAGAATGTCTGGCCCAAGTATCACTCTCGTTAGATGCTGAAGTTTAAATGATTTTAAATAAAAATAATTTTTACTGTGCGATGCTATGCTAGCATGGTATATGCCATCATCATGTGTCAGTCTGTCTGTCTGTCCGTCCATCTATCAAATGTTGGTGTTCTACTAAGACAGCTAAACCTCAGATCATGCAAACAACGCCATACGATAGCCCAGGAACTGTAATTTTCTAATGCCTAAGATCACGGCGAAATTCCAATGGGATCACCCAATGGGGGTGCCAAATAGAGATGCGGTAGGTTAAAATCGGCGATTTTCGACCAATATCTCGCTATATCTCAGATATGGTGCAACATAGGGACATAGTTATTATAGAAGCCTAACAGGAACTCATATATGCTCTATTAAATGAAGCTATTTTCAGCGACCTCGGGTGACCCCTAACAACCCCATTTTTGATAGTGTGTATCTCATTTCATATCTTCGTAGTGGGTGGAGATAAAAGCTTCAAATTTGGTAGGCAGGTTGACAGTAGCAAGTCGTAGCCTGAGGATGACAAATCATCCTTGAAGAGGCAACGTCAGGTACGTAAACCATTCAAATGTTGGAGGGCACCAACCATATATCTGGAACAGCTGAAGCTAGAGTGATCAAATTTCGTACAACAGTAGGCTATATCAAGTCCCAGTATACGGAGGCCCAATCACCCACAAAAGGAGCATGGTCAGGGTCACGCGACCCATTTTTAATTTTTGGGCCCCAATGATATCTCTGTAATGGCTAAAGCTAGAGTCGTCAACTACGTCAGGTTCTGTACACAGGTAGAATATATCGTATCCTAGCCTAAGGACTACAAACTACCCCTGAAGGGGTGTGGTTATGGTCATGTGACTCATTTTCCAATTTCGACACCTGCAATCATATCTCCAGAATGGCTGAAGCCAAGGTCGCCAAATTTTGTATGCAGGTAGTATATATCAAGTGGTTGACTTTCGATGACAGACTACTGCCTAATGAGCATGGTCAGGGTCAGGTGACCCATTTTCTTTAAATTTTGCCCCAATCATATCTTTGGAATCGGAGAATCGTGTGCTGATTGGTACATAGGAGTACTTGTACATGTGTGATATATTAAACTCGAAAGGGATGTGTGACGTGTCACGCGACATTCTTAAATTTTTGGGAAGAAGTGACACTATCTCGTTAATAGTACAAGACAGAGACATAGCTGCAATGGAACACTAATAGGAAATTGTACGTGGCTTATCGAATGTCCATTGCCAATTCTCTTGAAAGATCTTGAAGGTCACTTTTGCTGTTTAAAACCTTTATAACTCCCATACCTTGTAAAATGTAGCACGAATTTACTAACATAGCGCATCGCACGGTCCCTCAGAGCTTCTTATTATATGCTCTAACGTACGCTAAAGCAATTTGCACTATGAACGTGACTGTACCTCACTGTGAGGACTTGGAGGCGTAGATAAAGACCCAAGACTCACTTCTGTACTTTCATCAAACGTTGCTGGAATAGTGATGTTTTCTTCAAGTATGACAGCCGGTGTTTCTGTCTTCGGCTTCTTTGGTGGCCTGCCAGGTTTACGCCCGGACATTGGCTGTGACACGAATTAAACTAATGCACTTAAAATGAAACCGTATACATCTAACATATTTTTCAACAAAATGCAAAAAACGACTTTCGACATATATAATTAGATTTATTTTTATTTTATGTGAATAAGTGGCAGATGCAGCATGTCACAGTAAATGTCTGTTTTTACCTTTTTCGATGACTGTGCACGTTTTCGTTCTCGGTCTTTCTCCTTATACAGCTCTTCTTTCTGTCGCTTTTCCTCCTGCCTCTGTTGTACTGTCGCAGAAACAAAATAAAACCAATAATATGAGCTCACCACATCTGAAAAGTCAAACATACCTTATCGCGATGCACAATAAGTCATCTAAACTGAACAATAGTACATTCGATGCAACAAGCTAAAGTATTTGTCTTCTGGTCTCTGACACTGATAGCTGGCCAAAACGAAGACATCCATACTTTAAAAATTATTGATTCTGCAATTTCACGAGTTACCCAGAAGACTTTGACTAAGGTAAATCTACAAAATAAAATTGTATATACACCATGTCCTGAAAAGAGATGTCATTATACTTTTGAAATAACTTCTCCAAATGGTGTCTGAAACAGCATGATTGTTTGCACGACTGTTTGCACATCCTACCAAAAATACTCCGTAAAAAATAATTCTCTAGAGTACAATATAACCACTGCTCACGTTTCCGTTCCATTTCATCGTCATCCAGCAACAGGGAAACAACTTCCTTCGGCTTCAAAATATCTGGTGAGAAGTTTCCGCCACTGATTACCATTCTTTGAATCTGTAACAAACAACAGTATGGCGACAACTGGTAAAATATAACCAATACTAGATGGGTTGCAGTGCATCCAGGGATTCACTGCAATATAGGACTGAAGATAGCGTGCTGTCCGCTTGCGAGTGACGTTGAACAGTGAAGGCAAACATACCACCCTGTACGTCCTGTAGGAATGCAACGCCAGACCGACACACAGACGACCGTGATTGCAATACATTTCACGTCGGCTGCACCTCATGCAAACTCTAATGAAGAATAAGCTTACTGTTATTCATTACACAGCATCGCAATGCATAGCATAAAGTGAGACCTAATGCAGCCTATTGCTGAGGAAACTAAACAATATGCTCCAATTTTCCCACCGGCATACTCGGTAGGTGACACAACTGTTTACTTATTTACTGATACAACGTTGCACGTTGCACAGCGTGCCACAGCCACATCGGTTTGTTACTTCTGCGTCATGACTCAGAAAAACATTGACAGCAGCAATTGCCAAAATTTGTTTTTCGTGAGATTATAGAGCCCAAATTGTACATGATCCCCCACCAAAACTCACTCACGAACGGCACACCCTTGGTATGTCAACTAGTCCCTAAAAAGATTCCCATTGCCCGAAACTGTGCCATTTGAGCTGCACCCCTATCACCAACACCTCTTGAAAGTACCCATTTAAGTTGTTTTGGAGACCTCTAAAACCCTCTGTGCAGAAATCAGAAATTTTTCCACGGTTTATGTATGCGCACAGCGATTCACGCCTTAATTTAAAAAATTATCATAATCGGTGCAAGATAAGTGGTCGAAAATCCACGTTGTATTGGTGACAAAAAACAAAACAAAACACGTTTTGGCATCTGTAGGTGGAACCCCTGGGCAATTTCCCGTATTTTTGTGTCAGTGCGCACCGTTACCCCTCACTTATATTCCAGGTTTCAGCCAGATACATTCAGGTTTAGTGAGATATAACAAATCTATCAAACTTTGCCATATAACAACAACCTTAGCTACTACAATACTTGATGTGTAATATTCAAATTTACACTAAAAGTGACGATAATCACATTGCTTAAAGGGTCTCTATACGCTTTACAAACTATCAGAAAGGGAATGTGGCCTAGAAAAAATGTACCATTGATTCTCAAACGTTCCCTCAACAAAATGCTAAAGGATAAGACTCAGTCTAATCCAGGTAGCAAAATAAAGACAAGAAAATCAACATCAGCTGACCTCGCTCTTCTCTGTCGCCCTCTGCACAATGCGTTCCTCTATGGTACCCTTGCAGATGAGTCGATAGACAGTGACCTGCTTTGTCTGTCCGAGGCGATGAGCACGATCCATTGCCTGCTGGTCGACTGTCGGATTCCAATCGCTGTCGTAGAATATCACCTACAGGGTGTACCAATAAAAACAATGCTCTAGAAAAACTTCTGTATTTCAGCAATGGTAACACATATTTGAGCCAAACTTTCAGACTTTACATGCGAGTAAAAAAACAAAAGTAAAAAGGCTTCCTGCACTTGTTACCGAGTGTTGGGCGCGGAGTTGATCCCGGTGTACAGGCAGTCAGCACGCAGGTGACTAAGTCATCCACCCGGCGGTAGGCTGCCATTACTTTCTGTTCTTTCCAGCCAATCTTTTGGCTTAGTACTGAAGAAACTACCAACACAACAAAAGCTAGCAACACAGGAATAAAATGATCTGAGCTAACACAAAAGAACTCGACCTAGACAAACATACAAAAATGAAATCTAAACCTAAACCAACACGCAAATATAATAACTGTTCACAAATGTGTGCATATCATTGTGCACAACTGCTGTTCACAAAACAGCACAGAACAGTTCTGATTATTTTCTGCCCTAACCTCCAGACAATCATCAAGAAGGTGGTGGGACACAGCCAAAATGTGAGGGACAGCCATATATGGGCAAAAATACTGCGACAACTCATTTAAACATGTATGACTGTGACTCACCGTATCTGCAGCTGTAAGGTTGATACCAAGTCCACCGGCACGCGTGCTCAGCAGAAACACAAAGATATCGGACCGTGTCTGAAAGTCAGCAACCATATCTCGCCGGTCGGATATCTTTGACGAGCCATCCAACCGCATATATGTGTGCTTCCGATGCCAAAGAAATTCCTGCACAGAAAAAAAAACACCGTACCAACCGATATCTGTAACAGAAAGAGCTGCATAGCTTAAGCACACAATATAAACAATGATTATCACACACACACACACACACACACTCAACAAAAAATCAGACTCTGATGTGCAAGAACTGCTATGTCTAATATTGTATAATGGTGTTGAGCAAAATTAAAATTGTATGGTGTATTTCAAAAATGCTATCTGTTACAAGATCAAACCCAGCATACATACATTTTTACTAAGCAGTGAACACTGCAACTGGCATAAAATTATTTACAGTGCAATAGCAGCTGAATTTATCATTGCTGCCAAAGGTAAGCCAACATCAGACAGACGTCTCTAAAACAAAGCTTTTAAGGACTATTGGACAAAACTGTAAGGATTGTGGCAAAAACAGCTGGGTAGCAAAAAATGAGCACAGAGTGCATCTCACCTCGAGTATGTCAATCATGCGTGTCATCTGTGAGTAGATAAGAATTCTGTGATCCTCGGCTTTGAGACGTGACAACAAGCGGTCGAGCACTGCGAGTTTACCACCATCAGCCACCAGCATCTCCTTGTCTACAGTCACACACAACAATACACCGAGAAAAACGTCAGTTAATTACATCCTGTTTTGTCATTAATTACTACCCATTTCTGTCTTCTTTATCTTGTTATGCTGCTACTACTGTTACAACTGATACTTTTAGCTATTGTTTAACTAGCACACTGCATAGTTTTCTGAGTTATTCCTAGGAGTGCCGATTGACTGAGTAAAGGCTGAATGTTACAGTTGACACAAGAATAGGTTACAGTACAGAAATAAGCCAAACCTAACACAGCAAAGTTAGCAATGCACCAATAAACCGAAAATACTTTTCAAATAAATTAGCCCCATACAGCTGTCGACTCCTACTTACTGCCGACTTGAAGTCACGTGACATAAAAACTAGGACAAAAATCAAAAATTCAGCCCCAATAAGCTTTAGGTATTCCCCCCTAATTTAAGAATCTGTGGTCATTTGCCAGCCCCCATTATAAATGGGGGAGGAGATAGCCTCTGAAAATGGCGTAATTTCTGACTTTCAAGTGCTCTTGACCTTGACCTTGGATTGGGTCATACTGCATACCATCATGCATCACTCGTCAACCTCTACCTACATACTAAAATTTCATTGAAATCGAAGAAACATTTTGTGGACGGACAAACGGACATTTGAGACCCACTTTATTATGTTGACTCGGAAGAGTCGACCTAAAAATAAACAAAAGTGAAGCCAGGTTTGTTTGCCTTGTACGACATCTGATCTGGAAATGGATCAGGCCAGTTCTTATAGCTCTGTGCACACAGGAGTCATGGCTGGGCCATATCTCCCAACAGTGAATGAATGTCCTGGGTCCATCTAGCGTCAGCTAAACTCTACTAAAAATTTCAAGCACAACTTAAAGAGAACAATAAAGAAAAAATTTAGGTGAAAAGCATTAAAGTATAAACCCTGAATATGACATTACAGCAATGTACAATATACTGAATGAGAAATTTCTTGGTTTATGTATCTTATTAAATGTACAATACTGACGTACATGTATTGATAAATTTATGGCAATCAAGAAATGCACCTGGTATGGAGATACAAGAGCAGCCATGTGGAGGGTTCAATGCTGAAAGCCCGCCTGGTGCATCTGGAAAAAACAGCTGTCGACTCAGTTGTAGGTAGTCCCTGCCACCAGGTCGGCCATACAACAGACACTGCAAAGCATCTAATGTACCACAGGCCTTTTCAGCACAGTGCTGGAACTCCGCACTGCGATCACTGCAGTACACTTCTCGACACCGGAAGCTCGCCTGTAAGTGTCACATTGATTCATTCATGATGACCTCTAAAATACTTATCATCTTCCTTCATAATTGCACATAAATTCACTATAATGATGTCATACACAGAATTAATAACTGCTTAGCTAATACTCCTGTCATGCTACAAAGTTCAAGATCACGCAACTTCAAGTAACTCAGTAAAGAAACAACTGCACCTAACACAACGAGCTCGTACAAAGTACCTGAAGTACAAAACAGTGTTATTATGTCAGTGTTATTTTAGTTTTGAGTATTTTTCTAGTTGCAGTTTCAGTTATAGCATGTGCGTCTGCAGGTAAAACCGTGATACCTCATTAACACATGCCATACCTGAGCACCTCAAAGACCTGTATTACGTATTAAGGTCAACATAAATCTACAGGAGTTACTTCACTTTTTTACTTGTGCAACACAGCTGTAATAATCATGCTGTAACTGAGTCTTTTAGAATCCAAACTATCCTGCAGGCTCGATAATCAGCACGGAACACAGTCGTTTGAACAGAATTAAACCGGCACTGTTCACAGATGTGTCAGTTCTCTGAGGTTGCTGCTGGCTGAGTGACAAAGAAGGGCATCAAGCTTGTAAAAACACACACACACCATCTGTCCACAACGGTTCTGATTGGACTAATTGTAAAAGAAAAACCAACTAGCTAACCACGTGAAAACTGGCAAATCCCACACCTGCTGTCATGACACCCTGTCACCGTGAATACAGACAAGTTATGGCAGCGATCACTTACCCGTGGTGTGACACAGGATAAAAATGCCGGCATATCAATCGGAATGCAGTCGAAGATCACCGGCGGTCGTGAAACATGCGGAAAAATCAGCTCAGTTGTGTGCTGACGATGATGAGAGTATGACTAACATCAACACACAACAACAGATACCGGACTTACGGTGTATGCAAGACTGCAGCAGTTGACCAGGATCATACTGATGTAATTTATAATGTTGCCTGCACGTGTAAAAAGAGATACAAAGTAAATGCTGCAATAAATGTTTCTTGGAGCATTTACTGCACACGTGTGGATGCACTGCCATAAAATAAATGTTTCTTACTGCAATTATTCTATTTTACGTGTGCGGATGGCTTAAGTCTCTAAATAAGCTGTTTAGAACTTCAAACAACGCATATATGTAACTAGATGGAAAGTACTCTAAGAGAGTACAACTCCCCGTGAAAGCTACTGCAGATTGCCACCACAATGGTTGTGCGTGGTTAATGGAACAGCTGTTGCCGCAGTGTTGATCGACCAATCACGTTCCTTCATGAATTTGCATATTCGGTATGTTCACTGGATAGCCGCAAGACTACCCAATTGCAAAATTTGGGATTTTTGTCGCCAACACTTGCCACACCTACTATTAGAAGCATAAAATGTAAACAATCTCCAGTTTACGGAATTTTTTGACCATTACTTCCACATCCCTCTACCGATCATAACAAAACACGAACTTGGTCCTCCCTTTCCCCCTAGGAACCTTCCCATAAAATATGGTACAGATCCGTCCACAATGTTTTTAGTTATTGTGGTCACAGACAGACACACACACAAACCAACGCCGGTAAAACATACTCCCTCACTTTCGTGGGGAGAAAAAAACCGTCACACCATACGCCATGCAAATGGCTATTTTGCAGGTGAATGTAGGTTAGTCAGTTGCCCCTCGATTCTGTTTCTCCACCTATTCCAAAAAAGCGTCTTTGGGGGACAACAGTACTGGCATAGGATTTCACAGGCTTGATGTCTAGATGACCTTCCTGTCAGCCAACCAATGTAACTATCACATCAATCATAAAAAGACAGCATATAGGGAGAGACATTCCCTTTCGGGAGTCAGAAGTTCCTTTCAAGTGCCATGACACTGTTGGTTAGGCAACAGGAAAGGCATTCATCCTGCAAAAACGTTGCTACCATCCCAAAAAGGTAATCTTTTGGAGCACATGCCACAATCTTAAGTAACTCCAGGAAAGACAACCAGTTAACTAAAAATTTCTGAGCACACGTGTGTGTGTGTATGTACAACAACCACAGAAACCGTCCAGCAACAAATCTGATTACGAACACAGAAGTTTAATAAACACAAAAGACAACTCCTAAAGATGAAGGACAACAAGAGGAAAGAAACAGCCTTATGGTACCCGAGTTGGAGAAACTGCAAGACCAGTTGATGGCGGGGGTGGCGCTGAGTTAACAGCACCTCGTCGAGGAGACACAGCAGCCGTACCAGCAACAGTCCTCATCCGTATCTGCCGATGCTCCGGCGTCTCCGGCATGTTATGCAAAGTAACATCATAGTGACCATAAAGCATGGACGTCTGACTGCAGAATATGAGTCCTCGCAGGAGGCCTGAACTGTTCAGGTTTGGAGCTGACATTACTGCATCGGGCTGCAGGATCAGGTCGTTACGACCGAGGTAACTGCAACACACCAGTTAGCCATGTTAGTCAGAGTAAAAGAAAAAACATAAGAATTCACCGCAGCACACAATATGCTAACTATGTTAACTCCATGAATTCAATAGAAACTATCAAAATTGAAAATACTTTAAACACATACAAATATAGAAGTTGTAAAGAACTTAATGGTGGATTTTATTCAACTAAGACATAAAACCCAAGCTGCATGACATGAAGCAACATAAGTGGCAGAACAGAATGGCAAATGATGACGTATACAAGAACAGATAACTTAGAACACGTGAAACCAAACATAAACACCAACCGTGAAGAGACTGGTTCTATCGTGTGTTGCCGCTGATGATGCAACACACGCAATTGTTCCCCGTAACGTAACACAGCCAACCACCTGCATATAACCATTCCTGCCATGACTTCTCATAACTATTGTATCTAAATCTGACAAAACTAGCACATCATCATCATCATGATCATGATCGTGTGGCTTGTCCAATGGCGGACGTTGCTGTTCCTACAAGAGTGCAGAAGACATAGAATCATTTCAGCTATGATGTCCCTGGTAGCTTGCTGGGCAAATGCTGGCAAGTTGGGTAGCCGGAAAACAGAAAACAACATGGACCACCCTAAGGGAGGCACAACACATCATGACAGCTAGTTTATGACTTTAAACACGGCGTAAATTACGTGTCACACTTACGGCTGGCTGGCTGGCTTTGACATTAAATTATACTTAAAGTTGGTATAGTACACTATTATTTACAGTATTTATACCATATCTGACTCTTGAATAACAGTCAAAGGCTAGTCTATTGCTGCTGCTGCTGCTGCTACTATGACTATTTTCAGTTTTCATTTATCTGGTTTTGTTCTGCCGTTCTTCAGTTATGGCCAAGTCCCATAAAATGATGTCGGCCACATATCCACTGTTTGATTTCATCCTTTTATGAACCACCAACTATCTCTTGACAGAAGGCATGCTGCACCAGTTCATCAGTGCCAGTACCCCAAAGGACAGCAGTTCATCATAAACAAAAACAAAACGATTTAACTAAGCTTTTTCAGGACTGCAAAACTCCATTCTCAGCAATCCTCACAACTACTGCCGAATTAATTCCATGACTTTTAAGTATTGCAAAATCAAGCTTATAATAAACATGCTCTACTAAGTATCCGCTCATCTAAAAATTATAAAATTCTACATCAAACATCGAGCAAGTGTATAAAAATTTAATGTTTCACAACACAAATTTTATCTAGTGAGCAAACTGTAAACCTAGCAAAGAGTCCAACAAGCATGATAGCATGCAGCTCAGCTGGTGACACGTTAATGAACCGCGTGAAAGAGAAACAATCGCTTCCATTATCTCCTGGAACAAAGCACATCTACCAGCTGGCAAAGTTGCACTATAAACTGAAATAAATAAACTCAAAAACACATTTTAAACCACATAAATTACACTACCACAGAGCACCGACATGTATGTATTGTAGACATCTGAATATGAATGTACAACTGTGAAATCAGCTGATCAGCTCAATGAAACAACTGTCATATTCTCACAACAGCTGTCATACTATCTTCTGTGACGATTCCAACAACGCCCAGTAACCCAACGGGATTTAACAAACAATTAATACCACCACAAAAAACTGCATAAGAGTAACTTGGTTTCCAATCCATGAGCACATAGCAGTGCAATGGAGATCATTTTGCCATCATGGGCTGCATAACTCTTATGATTAGCAACGATAATGACAGGAGCTTAGTACTCTAAACTACCAATCTGTAATACTCATGTGCATTTATACTGTTTGCATTTCATTGGACTGATGGTCCGTAGACATGCAATTATGCTAGCATGTAACGCTCTGACGTAACACTTCTCGTACATGAAGTTTTCTCTTTTTTTTGGTAAAAATACTGTCAGGTTGGCATTAGTTAGGGCATACAACCAGCATGTAACAATCTTGCTTCAAGAAAATCTATCACAATCCAACCAAACCTGCAGTCATTCTGAAAAGCATGCCAGATAAAATAAACAAATGAAAAATAGTAGTTTTGATAAAATTAAACTCGTTGCAGTTCATAGATTCATCAGCGCTGAGGCTGTTGGTTGCATTACAGGAGTGGCATCCGACTGCAAAAAATCTGTACCATTTATCACCACAATTCCCTTTCAGAATAACTTTATGAAATAATAATAATAAATTAGCCCCATACGGGACTGACGGTCGACTCCTACTTACTGCCAACTTCAAAGTCACATGACACCAAAAC
>Ga0209363_1001231_pt1 | contig 11924 bp, 6 predicted proteins | sample WorMetexBAHAMAS3_FD_187385 | JGI IMG/M metagenome (GOLD analysis project Ga0209363, IMG submission 187385) | Marine gutless worms symbiont microbial communities from Max Planck institute for Marine Microbiology, Germany - Inanidrilus exumae... | ecosystem: Host-associated > Annelida > Digestive... | reverse complement strand
ATATACACACTGTGGTCCAAAAAATGTCACCTTTTTTATTTTTAGATAACTCAAGTCAAAATGAACCAATTTTAATAATTTTTGATACATAAAATCCTGAAGAAATTTCATACCAGATGATTGTAAACCTGCCCAGCTGTCGTGCAAAATGTAGCCACTGTATCTTGAGAAATTCAAATAGTCATTTTCAACAATAAGTCTTGAGTATTCAGATCTGCAACTAGACAAGTTCTCACAGCGTGAAGTTGGTTTTATTTTTAATAATAAGAAATTATTCACTATAAATTCCATACGAACTGACCAAATTTCTGGTACATATGCAACAGTGGCAACGAAGTGTAACATTGTGCTAGCCCGCATACACACGTATTCCACTTTCAGCAAGTATGTGACATCTCTGCTGCAGTATTAAAATGTTACTGTACGAACCTCATTTTTGTTGAATCTAGGGCTAAAATCAACGTAGTCTAGGATATGCAGCCACCGAGAGATGAAAAACTCATGTCATTTGATGACGAACTTTGCTTTAAAGAAACTTAACTGTAGATGTAGAACGTGTCAGACATCAGTCAGAACCAGTCAGACATCATACACTGTTGTTTGGTTGAGTTGATGCGGTCGATTCCTTGATGAGTTCGTTGTGTGCATTAGATGAGTCGGTTATTGGAGGCCTGAGTCTGTTACTGATGGCAGGCCAGCATACAGCTGCCACCACCACAGCATCTCTATTTCCAGTACTGACCAGCGGCGACGATATGAAACGTGATAATATTTTATTAGCCACAGCAACTCTTGGCAGTCGCGGCATGCAACAGCCACAGCCTTGTCAGGTGATTAATACCATTGCAGTTGCGTCAGTTATCTTATCTTCACTGCTTTGACACTGTCAGTTCAATATTTTGTTTTTCCTGGGTTTTTTGTTTAAATGGCTTTCTTTACTTCTCCATATTGTGAGCAGTGTGTGTCTCTCTGTCTGTCTGCTTGTATATCTTTGAGAAACACATGTCCAGATTTCAGTAAATTTTGTCTGTGTGTCATATATGGTCATGACTCGTTTTTTTGTGTAAGGTCAATACATTGTGTATTTCCTTGTTTTGTCAGTAACGTTATGTTGTTCTCATAGTGGAGCGAATGGACCAGAATCAAAGATGACACGTTTCTTCCAGTTTGCCAGATGGCAGCACCAGTCAGACATCATACACTGTTGTTTGGTTAAGTTTACCAGGTGGCGCCACCGGGGGTAAAGTTGCTGTCTACGATTGTAGGCTGGTTTTGGGAATTACACAGGTTAGGCTGTGTCCTTTGACAGATTCTTTGGGAATAATTGCAGTGAGTTTTTTTACAGAGCGGGTGCCATTGCTGTCATCCAGTAACAGCACTAGAGGAAACGTAAGACAGTGTGTTCCAATTAACATTTTTAACACTGCATTTATTTCCTAGTCTTGTGTGCACCTTTTGTATGCACACTGGAAAACGCTAATATGCATTGGTATGACACAGTGACTCTTTATTATGTAGCACGTACTAAATGCTTTTGCTGCCGGGCAGATACTTATAGTTACCTGTGGGCTGTCCACAAAAAGTTTCTTTGATTTCTATGAAATTGGTATGTAGGTAGAGGTCGACGAGAGTGAAGCATGACGGTATGCAGTTTGACCCGATCCAAGGTCAAAGTCAAGGTCACTCGCCCTTGAAAGTCGGAAATTCTGCCATTTTCAAAGGTTATCTCCTCCCCCATTTATAATGGGGGGGGGCTGGCAAATGACCACGGATTCTTAAATTAGGGCACAATACCTAAAGGTTGTCGGGCCAGAATTTTGATTTTTGTCCTAGTTTTTGTGTCACGTGACTTTGAAGTTGGCAGTAAGTAGGAGTCGACCACCAGTCCCGTACAGGGCTAATTTATGTTGTATTGTATTTCCAAGGTGTTCTGTTTGATGACTTGGCCCAGCCTGAAATAAATTCAAACGTTAAACAAAAATTGAATGTATGAGTGTGGCAGTCACCTTCAGCGGGAGTGCTCTGTACAGTTGTAGATGAATGCTTGTGAAATTTTAAGAATTGTATGGGGCCTTGGTGCAAGAAACATTTCTTTTCTCAAATTAGTAACATATGCAGTGCACTAGAAGCATTAGTGATTATGTGCTCGATGAATTTAGGTTTTACATTTTATTTTTATTCATATTCACAGGGATGTGTTCAAGGCCAGGCATCTTTGAGGCTAAGGCCTCCTCAAGGCCAAGGTCGAACCACTTCGAGGTCAAGGCAGAACCCTTTTGAAGCCAAGGTTAAAGTAGCCACAGATTTACCATCAACCCTGTGGAGTGCTTGTTAAATTAACGAGCTAGGCAACATGCAGTATTTTTTGCGTGGCAACTGTGATTGCTGTTTTCATTTCAGCACGATCTCCCGCATGTATCACAGTTGGAAAACAATCATCATCCAGCAGACGTAGTGGATAGTCCAGTGGATCTCTCGCGGTCTGCTGCTAACTTCAAGACTCCAGCAAACACAGCTAGTAGAAGTGTCTCGCAGAGTTATCAATCATCAAGCTGTGGTGTCCTGGCTGCTAGTAATACTCGTGATGCTTTGTCTCTCTGCTTTGAGAATCTTGTTTCCAGTTCTGCATCACACAACCACAACTCCCTGACGTTCCCTGCAGCCTGCGCCAGTAATCTGGTTGCACGTGCTTCGTCTATGAACAGACTACCGTGTAGTCCGGCACATAGAATATCCACTGTTCCCAACAGTGATATGTGCCAGAACAGCATTGCTCGTGACATTCTGTCTTCAGCTGTGACTTGCCGTGCAAATTACGATGCTATGGTGAAATCTGATCCTTTGTCCAGTTTAGCAGCATCATCCTGCAATAGGGTATCAGCCGGAAACTTGGGTTATGAAAACGACAGCTGTTTGCAGTACCCAAAGACAAAAAAGCAGAGAGCCGTTGACAGCAAAACATTGCATGCGGAAGTTAGAGCGTCATCATCGACCAGTTTGTTGTCGTTACCGGCAGTAGATGGTCACGTGTCTGAATATGAAGCGTTGACGTTTGGCGAGATACAAGAACGGTTGATAACGAAGGTGGTCGAGAGTGGATCTCTGTCGGGAGTTCTCTCTGATGGACAGCCACGTGTCGTTGGTTCAAATGAGCACTGCTTAACCGGACTTTTGGCCGGAAAATCACCAATAGGACGGTATTGCAAGACTTCACCAGTTCAAAGCAGGGTGTCTGTGGCTATGAAGATGGCACCGTCAGAATGCCACAAGTTGCATGTGCATGGAGCTGGCAGTTTGCCAAGGACATCAGTGTCAGAATTTCCTCGAGAGCAGCAGTCATTCGCAACAACTACGCGAGGTTTGTGGTTTCGCCATGATGTTTGACATGGTGCGATTTACTGATTTTCATATCGGGTAATGTGTGAGATCTGCATGTTCAGGTTATTATGATCAGTTAATCGGTGAAGTTTTAATGAGTTATTTTGTCCTTTAGTTGAAATATGTTTACAAATGGTAAGAGTGTGAGTTTTATGTTTTGTTATCCACACGTGCCGATAGGCAAGGTGTGGATATATCGATTACTGTTTGTAATTTGGTTTGTTTGTTTGTTTGTATGGTTGTGGAATGCATTCTTCCGCCGAGGATAAAGCTAGCAGCGTCAAATTTTGCATGGCGGTTTATCAGCGTCCAAGGCAGGGAGTCTCCCATTTTGGGGAACTTTGCTACCCCAGAAGCCCAAAATCGGACGAATCGCCCGTGTCGCCTACGCCATGGCTGCCCAGTGTGCATATGTGTGCTAGGCAGCCATGGCGGAGGCGACGTGGGCATGCGCACGAGCCATCGGAATGTGTGGATATACTGCCGTCCCTGAAGATGGAGAACGTACTTGTTTCAGCTTTCTGTTGTACCTTGTGCATTCTTGTGGACACGCTTCACCTTTTACAAGTTTGCTGTTTGGCTTACATGCACTTGAACATGTTATTCTTGTATATTTGTCATGTTATTTTTGTATATTTCATTTTTAACAAGCTTTGGCTGTTCTTGTAAACTGTGGAATGATTACATTTGTGATCATTTATTTTTGACTACAGTTGATTGCTAAGAGTAGGAAGAAAAACTTTCTGTATAGTATTTACTTCTACATGAAACGAGTTGAATTGCACAAATTCTATTCCAGAATTATTTCAACAACATACGAAAATTAAGCTTTCAGCACTGATATAGATGAACTTTTCAGTTACTTGGCGCCACCCCTAACTGAGGTAGGAGACATCCAATTGCAGCTTACTACTCATCTATCGACCCCGAAGGGATGAAAGTCTGAGTTGGCCTGGTTGGCTGACCTATAGCGGATGGTTTACCCACATAAGTGGTCACCCATCATGTATGTATGACGGAAGGTCAGGGAAGTGTATTTGTGTTGGAAAAATGTGATTGGAAATAACGTACTGTTGATTTTGATAGTCATTGTAGGTACTTGATTAGGTTTGACATAGTCATAGGCTTGCTTTTTTAAACAGTAAAGAGTGAATTTATACTGCAAACAGTGGAATTCACACAGTCTTAACAATGGTGACATGAACTTAGGTGCCATTTACTTGTGTACGTTGGTACTGGAAGTCCTGGAAAGGTAAGGTTGGGGGAATTATGCTGTTTGGAAGGTGGTGATGATAAATTATAAACCTAAAGGGTAAAGGCATGATATAAACTGAATTGTGTTAAGTGCAGTTAAATTCTAACCAACCAAACAGCCTAATGCAGTAATGGAGTTTGGCACCTCGATGACTTTTGCTGTTTTAGACACGGCCAGCATCTCATCTGCGACTATGTCGTCGGCCGCTGCTCGCCTGCTGCTGCTGCAGGCCGCCCATCTGCCATTGATCTCACCATTAGACGTGAATATGCTGATAGAACGTGAGATAACCAACACCAGTGAATCCACGTCTGCTGGAGCTGACAGCATTCTGTGCCGTGGCCGTCCGACAAATGACAGAGCAGCATCCAACAGCACAGCATCGACGTATCAGTCTGCATCAGTGCCACAGAAAACAGTCTGTGAAGACGTAGCTTCAGATAACTGTGATCAAAAGCCTTCTGTGAAAAATGCGGCAGATCACAGGCTGCACAAACTAGAGACTGATAATAACGAGGGGTTGTGCTCTGTCAAAGAAACACCAAGTACACGAGAACTGCATTTCCATTGTAAACCTGATCTGATGGCTGATGTAAAGAAATCTGAGGTCGTGACTAGTAACTGTGGCAGAGATCCACCTTCGTGTTTACTCGCAGAAAAGACGAGCTCTGGTTTATCTGCACGTGGGAATCTTGATCTTCCACGTCGATCATCCACAACACTTTCTGGACTGGGCCAGAAGAGTTTGTCGGCTAAGGAGATCAACAACAATTGTCGACATGGTTATGCCGGAAGAGTCCGCAAGGAGAAGGTTGGCAGTGGTGTTAACGTCGGCTGTGGTGCTGCCATACGCAAGTCAAAGAGATGTAACCGTGGTCGCAGATACAATGAGTTAATGTCGCAAGGTGTACTTCAGCATCACGCGTCAAGGAAACGCTGCGAATCACTGACTGTGTAAGTTACAGTTTACTCAGTCTGTTGCTTTGAGCTTTTGCATCCTTAGCATTTAGAAATGACTCGAGAAGAGCGGATAAGGCTAATGCGTGATTTTACTGGCTTGGGTCAATTCTTTTAATTCACTGATGATGTCTGCTTTTTGTGTGTTGACTGCGTATGTGAATGTTGATGTGAAACATGATTGTCTGGTATTTTAAAATTGTTTGCAGTCTGTCGCTTTGTTGTACTTTTGCATCCTTAGCATTTAGAAATGACTGCAGAAGAGCGGATGATTTTACTGGCTTGGGTCCGTTCTTTTGGTTCATTAACTTCACTTTGTTGCTTTGACGCTGTTGTTCATGTAACAGGCAGGACTTTCAGACTATTAAAAAAACTGCTTGTTCTCCTTTTGGCTGCTCGAGCCAAAACAGAGTAGTTGTTGAGAAGAATTTTAGTTGTAAACAAAACTGTGTGTGCTGGTATGAAGGCTTGAGACGAGTGGTGACTCCAGCAAGGATGTGACTGGATGTCGTGAAGCGTCTGGTGGCGGTTTGGCTTCAGCTGCTGCTCGCATTGGTTTACAGGAACGATGCAAATGCTTTAAGTCTTGGTAATTGACACGGCTGATGATGTTTGCTTTTTTGTGTGTTGACTGCGTATGTGAATGTTGATGTGAAACATGATTGTCTGGTTCTTTAAACTTCTAGAGAAGTTGGCACATCTGAAATGCAGATAACTATACTGAGTCTAAAAAAGACTTATCTGCGAGATGATTTCATGCGGAATTTTCTGTCAAGTTAATGGAATATGCCGAATGTTCGTCTCTGTGTACAGTCTATTTCATAGTTGAGCATTTACGCCAGTTTATTGTCCGTAGACAAGATTGTATCATTGATGCCGGGACATGATTGGTTCACCATTTGTGTGTAGTCATCCAAACTGTGACCATTCAGTGACATAATGCTTGCTATTCCTCGTCCACTGACAACAGGGCGTCACTGCCTTTACAACAGCTCTCTGATGCTTGTATCCTAAGCACTTAACTGAAGAGTTAAATCAACCACTTGATTGATTTTTAGGTCGACTATTTGACAAGAGTAGACCTAATAAAGCCTATATCAAATGTCCGTTCCGTCCGTGAATCTGTTTGTCCATCCGTCAACAAAAAAATTTATTCGATTTTAATGAAATTTGGCATGTAGGTCGAGGTTGATGAGTGATGCACGATGGTATGCAGCATGACCCGATCCAAGGTCAGGGTCAAGGTCACAAGCCCTTCAAAGTTGGAAATCCGGCCATTTTCAAAAGCTGTCTCCTCTGCCATTTACAGTGGGAGCTGGCAACTGACCACGGATTCTTAAACTCGGGCACAATATCTGAATTTCATCGCGCCAGATTTTTGATATTTGTCTTAGTTTTTGTGTCATGTGACTTCGAACTTAGCACAAACATCAGTTGCGAAGAGTCGACGGTCAGTTCCGCACGGGGCTAATTTTTGTAATGCATTTTCTGTTGGAAATTTGCTGTCTCATCTAAAATAACTTATTTAATGTCTAGTGTATTGATAGTTAATTTTGCAAAGTTGGTTATTGAAAGTCGTGTAGCGTTTGTTGTCTGTGAATAAATTGCAGTGATGATATGGAAGCAGCGTTTAGAGTTCCAGTCTCTCAGCACTCAGTCTCTAGCTCGTGCACAGAACAGACACTGCTGCCGTGTTCCAAGACAAGTGGCCATCAGTTGAGTTTACTGCATGAGACACCTGTCAGTCTCTCCGCTGTATCACCAGGTGCACGCAGATTTCATCATATCAACGACATTAAAGTGATGTCAACTTCCTTTTGTATGTTTGTAGAAAATTAGCTCATACTTAATAATGTGAAACTTCTTAGCAATTGACAGTTATTTGTGTATTTGGTAGCAAGCAAAATCGCTGATGGTCACAATGATTGGTCAAAGTAATATTATCTAGTGTTTTTGCATCATGGTGTATGCCAAAGACCTGTAGTAGTTATGCCAGTGCCGTTTTAGTGACTGGTTGTCACCATGTTCAGTAAATCAGACGTGAAAGAATGCAGGGGCCTGATTTACAAAATATCTTTATATAGACTTAGGAAAACTTAGGATACAGTGTGGTTTAGGAAAATCTCCTAAGATTTTTTTTGTAAATCGGGCCGCAGGCTGATAGCACCACCAACAGCCATCAGCCTCTGCAGCCGACGGTTTACAGTGCTTATTGGTAGATGTTGCCGTCTCTTGCCATGTGCTTGCTGGCTTGACGTTGTAGATAACATTGCCATTAGGGTTGTTGTTGGCCATGCGTATAGCCCGGATTTCGTATGGAGGACTTGTTTGAGCGAATGGGTATAGGGGGTCCTCATGTATAGGTATAAAACCACTTATAAACCATTATTTCTAAGAAGAATGTGAAAAAGTCTCATCTCACCTCTTTACAGTATATTCACCAAAAATTTCTGGCAAGATTGGGCCTAGGTCCGTCGGCTTTCCGTTAGCTACGCGAGTGTTGTTGGCTAACTTTGGTGTTCTTGGGCTTCCTTAATGCTGATTGTTTACATGATGTCGTCACAGGAGATTCCACGCGGTGGATAAATATATGTGAACTGAGACAAGCAACTAGAGATTTAAGGCGGTGGCAGACACACCGACAACGCAAGCCGCCCAAGTCTTCAATCATACATCTGTTTCATGTCTAGGTATGTCGTAAATGTACCCTTGACTTTCAGTATCTGTGACAGTTACTCACCTGAAGCTTAAATAACACTGATGTCCTCTATTATAATCTGGAGATTTGAAGATTGTACACACAGGTTTACTTGTCGTGTAACCAGCCGATTTTTCCCCTGATTCACTGAGTTATGAAGAGCTTCACTTAGGTTGTTATCACGTCGACGGCAGTCGCAGGGTTACGTTTTTACCTCCGTTTGTCTGTGTGTCTGTCTGTTTTATGCACCATATCCCAAACACCAATGCAGGTAGAATCACCAAACTTTACGTAGAAATGTTTTACGATGATTCCTGGAAACCCATTTATTTAATTGTCAGAATGTCGAAGATCACGAGTCATAAAGCATTGCTGGTGTGAGTGTTTGCACTCTTGTGAGTGCTGGCTTTTTCTAGTTCAATGATTGTGAAGCCTAGCCAAGTTCCAAAGATGTCTCAGATACGGTTGCACCAATCACAGATAACTTAAACCGTCACCCACTTTCCAACACTGCTACTGGCTGATGTGACCCATGATTGTATTGGTTCCCATGCTGAGTTGACTGGTGGTTTGAGATAACTGACCTTAGTGCAACTGAACCTAAATGGATGCCACTGGCATCGCTAGAACCTGATTTTTTGCAGGTTGGAATTGGATGCTATTTGTGGCGTCCACCCGTCACTGTCATAACACCAGACAGGTTTGAGAATTTTGAGAATTGTCTTAGAAGACTTAGATAGCCAGTTGCAGGCAGCGAGCACACGATACATACTTTGTTGCAGTTTGTGATTTGATATTGATTTGACTTGTGCGTTTTTGCAGAACCGCTTCACAAGACAACAATGCGTGACAGTGCTTGACGAACTTTATTGCAAACAGTACGACCTACATGACATACATTGCCGTTATAGACAGAGTTATTACGCCAGTGTAGTAGCATATTATGTAGATTTACATGTACAATGTGTTGTATATATGTAAACAAGAGTGTATGGTACAGTGTTAGTTAATTACGCAGTTGTTGTTGTCGTGGTAATTATGTTTTGTACCCGACTAATTTTAAACGCCAGATTGTGGCTCTGTTGTTCGGTATAATCCCCGTGTTGGACGTTACGATCTTTGTTTTCTTGGGAACTTTTTGCTTCCGGTATAATTTGCTAATCTTTTGAAGTCTTTTTAAATTTATGTTTTTATGCAAGCTTTCTAATTTCATTGAATTTAAAGAGACATTTGCAGAGTTTATTGCCTTCAGCAAATGTCAGTGTAATGTTATTTAATACGTAATTGAAACTGTTGATCAAAATATATTTAGGGTGTTGTTTATCTTGTTTATGATATTGGCGTAATCTACCTTTAGCGTTACGTGTTCACTGGAGTCTGGATGGAACCGTCAACAGATTGATGTTGATACGATACGATCATACGACACAGCTACATTTACGTTCGTTCAAAAGGTTTCTGGGAGCCAGCTTAATCCAGCGCACGGTACCAAAAACGGAAAAATAAGGAAAAGCTGATAAAACCGTGTTGCTCAGACTTTACACAATCACCGTTAGAGCAAGACAGTTGACACTACGTGGCGTAAGACAGTGGCGTAACTTTGGTCACGCTACTGGGGATCTGGACCCCAACCAATACATGGTACCTTGGTCCAACCCGAGTCAGCCTTGCAAATGACATCTCGATCGGTTCAGATTTTTTGAAGGGTCGTACGAACGTGATCAACAGCTAGACATACACAGACAACGCTAATCCGTCTGTAGCAATAGGCCACATTTAGCTATTGCTGCATCGTGGCCTAATAGGATATAGCATAATTCTATAAAGCGTATGCCGTGCGAGTTCCTATTAGCCTTCCGCAGTAACTATGCATCTTGCACTTATTTTCAGTGTTGTCTAGTACCTTGTGAGACCATTTAAATAGATTAGTTGTATTTGAAATTGTTTGTAGCGTAACATTATCCCATATATCTGTATTACTTACTTACCCGTCTCCTCCTACCTTCTTCTGTGATTTCCACCCTTGCACTATCTTTCCGTGTTTTCCACTCTTTGGTTTTGCACTCCTGCTTTGTCAGCAGCCCCTTACCAGAATCTATGGATTTTCTGTCTAGTACCGGACCTTAAACGACAAGGTTTGTCAATATAGATGTATATTGCAGTCAGGCGTCTCTAGCTAAATCTGAAACAAGTTTTTAACAACTGAGCGGTTTCAAACACGAAATAATGTCATTCTGTGTTCAAACGACAGAAACGCAACAATAATATTCTTTCAAAAAAGATTTAAGCAGTTCACAGGATTAAAAAATGGATAAATTTGCACCTCATTTGCACATCTTCAAAGCTAAAATGCTTTCAGCTTCACTGGGCAGTCTACCAGTTTCAATTTTTACGGTAATACATGCGACTGTCTTAACGGAAGCTTAAATGTAACCTACCTGTAGCGTATTCATATGCTTATTTCAGTTACCGTACTGCAGATTCGACGCGACCGAAATCTAGCACTAGCACGCGCAGTCTGCGCAGAGACAGACAGACTTATACGATACGATACAGTGGATTAGCGTGCGCGCAAAAGCTGACGAGATCGCCAGCTTAATCTAGTGCACAGCCCTGAAACAAAAAAAATCAAAAACCGAGTACCTCAAAAGAAACTGTCGAGGCAAAAAGTCCGTGGAGGCAATCCGGAAGGAAGAAGTAAAACTACGAGGTGTAGGATTTGTGAATGAGGTAGGTTTTAAGCTGTGAGTGAAAGAGATGGAGTTATAGATGTACAAAGTGGTGAATCAGAAGAGGAAGAAGTGATTGATGGGTGAAGGAATAGGTGAGCAGGAACTTCCAAAATACCCAGAAACCCAGACGACACCAAAAAACCCAGATCTAGTGGGAAAAAATAAAAAAACATCTCTGGGGCCAATGTTAAACCAATGGCAAATAGATGACTCCATATCCCAGGAGATAATTGATTGGATTTTTGGGACCCCCTTATACGTCAAGAATTAATTAAGATAGAAAGCTCAAATTTGGTGTGTGAATAGATATGCATAGTTAGCTTTACTGCTGTAGAAAGTGTTATCCGCTAGTGGGCTAGAGGGACCATTTGGCCGTGAGTTTTCGGAATTTGTAATCATTGCGGAGTTATGACGGCCTGAAGTCGCAAGACCTGGAAATCTTTTTAGCAATTTTTGTTTTTTTTTGGAAAAGACCCTTGTAGTAAAATTTTCAAATTTCTGTTACAAAAAGTTTTCAGTGCCTCACCGATCGATTGTTGGGTTCTAATGTTGTAAAATTTGTCCCACGAATCGGACGGAAATCGGTAAAATCGTGCGTTATTCGCATGACAAAAAATTCGGTTTCCTCTCAAACCGAAGCTACTGCGCGGAACGCACCAAAAATCGGCAGGGCCTGGGGGCCACCCCCAACAATGTACTCACAGTGCTCCATATTTCATCTAAGTCGGTTTACTTTAGGCGGAGTGGGAGCTAGGCCTATAGCTGAACGCGTGAGGGCCGTTCTTTTCAATCTTTTGGCACATAGGCCTATACAGTATTTCCAATTCGCCTTCAGGCAAACAATTAACTATTAAGACCTACCAATTAGGTTCAGAAATAACTGCTTAGTTGTAGCCTTATATAG
>Ga0209363_1001230_pt1 | contig 11925 bp, 8 predicted proteins | sample WorMetexBAHAMAS3_FD_187385 | JGI IMG/M metagenome (GOLD analysis project Ga0209363, IMG submission 187385) | Marine gutless worms symbiont microbial communities from Max Planck institute for Marine Microbiology, Germany - Inanidrilus exumae... | ecosystem: Host-associated > Annelida > Digestive... | reverse complement strand
ATGTCATTGTTGTGATCATCTCGGTACTGTAGTTATTGGCAGTAGTAAAATATTAATCATTTAATATAGTTGTCATTAAAGAATATAAAAACAGCAACCTTTGCTCAGCACTTGGTTAAATGATGGTGAAATGGATTTGATTATAGCTGGGATCAGTGTTGTAAGTCATTGTTGGAATCAGGCCAAAAGTTGCTTCAGTGATCCAGAAAAGTTCCACTGTGCAAGGGGCACACTTTTGAACACTTTTGCTGTATATGATAATTACTGCTGAAGATGACAGCTTCACAGACTATCACTATCAAGGGTCATATAGCCTGCTTGAAATGGAATGTTGTGCTGTCTCTGTCACTCTCTGAACAGTTTTTGAATCCTTCTGTTTGAAGTTTACAAGTTTATGGTGCAGTTCAGAGATTATCTACAACATTAGATAGTTTGCATTTATATATGAAGTGCATCACAAGTTAATGGAAATTCCTTTACTTGCTTCATTGTGCTTGTGCAGTTAGAGCAATACAAGCTCGTTTCGCAGAGTTTTGAGAAACGAGTTTTAGACTTGCAGAAAGAGGTCAAGAGCAAGGAGGAAGAAATAGCTTCACTGCAGAAAGCTGACACTGGCTTCTCAGCCAATCATGTCCAAATTGATGGTTGGTGTCATTTGGTCATTCATTTGTGCAGTTTTCATGCTCATTAATGATTTACCACTCATAATTTTACTGCTGGGAAATCCAACATCTTAACCTTTTTTGCAAAGCCAGCCACAACCATCTCCGGCAAAAATTTAAGCCAAATTTTCTGTATTTGAAAGTACATTAAAGGTTTCTGTTTTTGCTTGTCACAGTTTGTTAGAACATTGCTATAGCATTATTAAAATCCAGCTATTAAAGTGGTGAATTGTGAATGTTATAAGCTGTCTTTTAACAGAAGATGTATATTGAAGGTTTGCTTTGAAGATATTTATAATCTCTGTGCATTTTCATAACGACAATATGACTGTGCTGCTATGTATGACTTGGGTTATCTCTATTTTGTGATTCAGTAATCTCATTGATCATTCAGAATGCCATAATTAATTTGTAAATTAATTTGACTGCAGCTTAGGATTTGACTTTGTAAGTAAGTCATGGAATTTGCAGCTGTAACCGGATTTTAAAACTCGAATATTGTACAATCAAATATTTATGTTTTCTGTTTTTGTTGATTTTATGGTGTTGTGAATGTGTTGTATCACTTGTGTCACATATTTTATTCTTTCTTGTCGCTGACTCTCCATTTAATGCTATAAGCATTGTAGTTTTTGTTGCAGAAAGTGTGTCTTGTAGAATATGTTGATTCATCTAATTTCATGCTGTTCTGTTTTCATTTACAAGTAGTTTCATTTCAGGCAAAACTGGCAGGCATTCCTTAACAAATGGGCCATTTCTGCGTTACATTCATTATTTGTAATTTACATGTTAAAATGGCCTATGTCTTCCCTACAGCATCTTCATTGTCAATGTCTGATACACTGTGTTTTTGGATGCATTCTTTGTCTGTTTATTTTGTTATCACATAAAAAGTGTTTTTTTTGTTATGATGCTTAATTTGTAGGGTTGAAAGATCGGAGATGTGAGGTTTGTTTTCATTCATTTTTACCTGCACGACGCTATGCTAGCGCGGTACTTGCCATCATTATGTGTCCATCTGTCTGTCTGTCACAAGTCGGTGTTCTACTAAGATGGCTAAACCTAGGATCATGCAAACAATGCTATACAGTAGCCCAGAGACTCTTAGTAGTTTTCTGATGCCAAAAATCTAGGCGAAATTCCAATGGGGTCACCCCCAACGGGGGGCACTAAATAGAGGTGGGGTAGGTTTAAACGGCGAGTTTTGACCATATCTCTCGAATGACTGATTGTCTCAGGCGCTGGCACCTTTGTTCGCCGGTGAGTGTCATAAACTTCTGATGGTCGTCAGACAACTGTTGATCGCACCCGCAATCGAGATCTGTATTCAGCAGCTAGGCCGAGTAGAAGAAATGGTTTGATTACCATATGATGCGATGCAGAATATTTAGCGTGCGGTGAGCTTCTGCGTCACGCAGGTCTGTCAGCGACATCGGAGACTCTTGTTGTTGATGTAGTGACCGTCATTGGAGAGGCATGATAAAGGAAGTGCTGCCTCTTCCCTCAGGAGTCCAATTGTAGATGAAGAAAGTACGAGACCAGTGGGTTGTTTTTCCGGGTTGGGGTCAGTGCTTGAGAGTTTACTTCAGTGCTTTCATAGTGTTGTTTGGCGACTGGATCATAGACCATAAAAAACCTGTGCCATTTAATCCCAAAAGGAAAGGTTCTTTTCCAGAACAAATGAAGGAAGGAAACTGAGTGGGAACTGGCTGACTCCGATTTACCTGGAAAACAGCTTTTAAAGTGGAGGTGATTATGAGATAAAAATATTTGATAAAAACAATTTGCACTGCTGTAAACATTTTAAGAGACGGTGATGATCACTGTTTTCATGTGATATAAATCACATAGAAAAGACATTGTAGATACGTAGAAAAGCGTTTTTTGCAGCTATAGTTAACGAGAGAAAACTTTTTATGAATTAATGTGCATTACTCTGCCACTTTAATGATACTTTATTAGTTAAATTTAAATTATTTTGATAGTGGAAAATTATGATGGCTTATCATCATATTTATTGTTAATTTGTACTCCTCTTCTGTTATGTGTATACTCTATTTTGTGATTATTAATACAGTAAATAAGTTATTATAGTGTGTATTTTTGTGCAGTTGCTTGATGTTATGTTGAATGTTGATGACAGGATGCGGGTGAGCCAGAGCAGTTCCGTAAGCTGTTCATTGGCGGACTGAGCTATTCAACAACTGATGATTCGCTGCGAGAATACTTCTCCCAGTTTGGTGATCTGATTGACTGTGTTGTGATGAAAGACGTTACTACAAAGCGGTAAACAAGAAGATTGCCTTGCTGTCTCTATTAACCACTTGTTTATGGCAGTGTATTATTTATTATTTATCTCTATATGGACATGGTACCAAGGTAGTGTAATGGTACGGAGACAGTGGGAGAACTGCAGCATCTTCTCCCTAATCTGCATGTACTAGATGCTATCAGCAAGGGATGAAGACAGTAAAATGCTAGAAAAAATCCTCCAGTTCTTTACTGGGAGTGGCAGCTAACAAGAGATTGAACAATGGCTGTAATATGGTTTTTGCTGTTGTTATTTCTGTTCGAAATTTATATTTGCAAACCGCAGCATTTTTCATTTTTTATTTAATGTATTATAATGCCAGTGATGCTGTATCGGCCAGTATCCAGATCTTACAACCGTCGAACCTTGTTATGTCGATGTATAAGGGATAGGACAGATATGTTCAATGTATCCGGAGTTCGATATAAGCGTCTGATGACATGACGGTTTTTAAACCTACCTGTCACGGTCCGCCAGTGCACTCCCATCATCCACAGTACCAAACAGTACATGTAATGCTTGACAGCTGTACATGTTATTTATAAATGATCATAAGTTAGCATGCTGTTTGTCTGTGTTAAAATTTACAGAAGTAAAATGTTATGCTTAAAGAAAAGAATAAACGTCAGCATATGGTGTGTTTAGCAACAGCAGCTAGGCATACAAAAGCAGTGATTGAGAGGTCGAGAAGTTTATGTATAGGTCAACAATATATGTCTAAGAATACAGCAGGCTACATGGAATTATGTGGTACACTGTACTCTGGCCTAGCTGATTTCTTTAATGTTCATTAACATTCTTGTGTATTTTACTGAGCGGGATGACGTTAAGGCTGGGCTGGGTGTGTTTGAGGTATTGCTGTCGGCGGCCAGTCGAGAAGTACGTCGTGCTGCACTGCTACCATTGGCAGATACTGCATTTCACTAGCTGACTTATCTACAAATAAGCCTGGGCAGGTTCGATATATGATGGCTTGGACACAGGAGGACGATGCTGCTATCTTGATATAGCAGATACTTTGATATATCTGTGTTCGAAAAATCCAATGCATTTTCCCACCTCTTATAATAGCTCACGACCGGGACCGAAGTCTTGAGTTCAATATAAGCAGAAGTTCGAATTATCTGAGTTCGATATAACGAGATTTGACTGTACAGTTCATTGAATTAATTGCTGCTCTTTTTGTCACCCAGAATATGTTTTCAATTTAGCTAAACAAAACTACTAATGCTGCTACTGCTTTTGTTTTTTTTCTTTAACTGGCCTTGTTGTCTTGAATTACTCAACATTAGACTCCACCAAAGGCAAAGCTTTAGGATCTGTGGAACTGGTTGTTTACACATTCTTGTTGCGCAGCATCTTAGTACTGGAAGGAAATTATGAAATAATAAATGTAAATTGTTGAGCAGTCAAAAAGTTATCATGTCAAGTATGTAAGACTTGTGTGTGAGTGCAGGTCTCGAGGATTCGGTTTTGTGGTGTACACACGTGTGTCAATGGTGGATGCTGCTCAGGCAGCGAGACCACACGTAGTTGATGGCAGGGAAGTGGAGACTAAACGCGCTGTGCCAAAAGGGGTCAGATACACTACTTAATGATTCATTAATATTGGGTGCCGATAACAGTTGAAACTTATTTGATTGATTACTTGTTGTAAGTAATTAATCAGGTAAGTTTTAACTGTTAGTGGCTCTAATAATTTAATACTTGTTAATGGTAGTGCCATCAGAGTACGGTACTGGCATTGGAGAGTTGGCATGAAATTACCCACGGAGGCATTTCCAAGCTTCTGTTTTAAACTGCAGTTATTTTGAGCTGTCCACTTTTGAACCGTACTTATGCAATGAATCTTGATAGACAGATTTGCTAAAACTCGGGTCTTAAGCATTAGTTCCCAACTGGGGAGAGTTCCTCCAGGGGAATTTCAAAGTTTTGGGTGCAATTGAAACCGCAGATTGGTAGTCTCAAACTATTAGAATATCGATATTTTGTGCAAATGAATCTGAAGTAATTCCAGTCACTGTCTAGCCGGGCCGAAATGTCAGCACAGTACTGATGCAAAATCCCATGTAGAGCATAAGAGAGTTGATCTACGATGTTTCGCTACATAATGCCCCGTGTGATTTGTAATGCATCTTTTGTGTCGGACAGTCTTGAAGGGAATGATTTTCTGGCGTATAAAAGGGTGCATGGAGCAAATGATCGGGAAACGCCGTCTTTAACTTCAGTTTAAAACTGAAATGACTTGTTTTTCAGCTTAAGTAACAAAGTGTTGAATGTTTATGGTACTTGTGCACTCACGTCTGACATTTTCACAAATCACTGAACATATGTGCCAGATTTTATTTATGATCTATGTCATTTAATTTTATATAAAGAAAATTCCCGTTTTGTCGTCCTAATTTCATTATCATAGCTGCCTTTTGTCAGCTGGTCAGACTAAAACTCGTTTTAAAACGAGTTAGCAACCTCAGTTGATCTCACCATTAGTTTAAACTGCATTTTATTGTTTACATTAAGCGTCAGTTTGTAATAACAGTTTTGAAACTGTGTATGATTGAAAGATGGTCGTGCATGGTGTGCATTTTGAGGATGTAAATGTCCAATGATGCCATGACTGTACTGCTGTGCAGGAGCCTCTGCATCGTGAGAATCAGGTTCGTGTTCGCAAGATCTTTGTTGGTGGCCTGAAGGAGACCACTGATGAGTCAATCCTGTCCGAGTATTTCTCTCAATTTGGGCATATTGATCATGTTGACCTGATAGAGGATCGTGCTACAAAGCGCCTGCGAGGATTTGCATACGTTACATTTAATGACTATGATCCAGTTGACAAGGCTGTTTGTAAGTGCACATGCTATTTATATATGTTGAGTACAGATGATATGGTAAAACCTGGTTTTTGTTTTGCCACTTATATATAGTAGCCCAATACTGGAAAATAAACAGTACCGTGTGCATAGCTGTATCATATGCCTGGCATGTTTTAATTGCCAGTGCAGTTAAAGTCGGGTGCATAATAAGCTGAAGTTACTTTTTAGGTTGAGTCTTCGACAGAGTCGACATAATAAGGTTGGTCTCAAATGTCCATCCGTGTCCTTGTACATACGTATGTTGTACGTCTGTCCGTCCACAAACGATTCTTCAATTTTAATGAAATTTGGCATGTAGGTAGAGGTCGATGAGTAATGCACGATGGTATGCAGTATGACCCGATCTACGGTCAAGGTCACAAGCCCTTTAAAGTTAGAAATTTGGTCGTTTTCAGAAGCTATCTTCTCTGCCATTTACAATGGGAGCTGGCTACTGACCACAGATTCTTAAACTAGGGCACAATATTTAAATTTGATTGGGCCGGATTTTTTATTTTTGGCCTAGTTTTTTGTGTCACGTGACGTTGAAGTTGACACAAACGTCAGTTGCAAAGAGTCGACCGTCAGTCTCCATACGGGGCTAATTTTTTGGAAATGTCATAGAATTATGCTGATGTGGACACAGAATGCAGCTGTAATGAATCCCATAATAGAGTTAAACTATTTAGTTAGATTACGACAGTGAGGACTTGATGTCAGTGACACCACTGAAGAGAACTCTAGCATTTCCCACATCCGTGTGCGCTGGTTGATATCAGCAAGGTGTGTGGGCCGAAAATCTTTGCTCTAACAAAATCGTCCAGTTCTTAACTGGATGCTGACTAACACAGGTTGACTGTATGATGGCCGTAGGATGGTTGTGTGTGTGTGTACGTGTCTGTTTAGTTGATTAAGGATGTGGGATATAACATACTATTTTTCTACGGCTGATGTAACTGACATCAATTCCTAGTGTGGTTGGCTGGTCAGTTGACATGGCAGCGGGATCAGCTGAGGGTGAATGCTAACTTGCCATGCACAGCGTGAAGAGCAGCAGTGGCAGAGTGCAGTAGGATATTGGGCTTGACACAGCTGCCCGATGTTACATCTAGCAAACACTTTGAAGTTCCTAGCATTACATGACATTATCATTCTTTCCATCACTGTACGCAACTGTGTTTGTTACCGGATGTGATTATCAGTGGGAATTCTCCATACAATTAACTGAACATCAGTTTACATTTCTGCTATTTTTCTATACAATGGGCTTGTATGTCCACAGTTAGTCCAGCTTGGCATGCCTACTCGCTGTTGATTTATTTAAACACAACAAAATAACATGTATATAATATGCAGTCATTTTCCAACCCACATTTCTGGTTCAAAATTATGCATATTTGACATTTCATGGTTTACATAATGTCAGCTTATGTGTGAAGTACAATTTTGGTTGGATTTTTTGTGCTCTCTTCACTGATTTTGTTCAAAATCGTTAATTTGGCTAGTACCAGTTAAGTGGAAAAACACAATCCTTCCAGTGTTTAAGTGTAGAGTGACTTATTCCCTGAGTTGTCACTTGAACTGACAGCTGGAATTAACCGAACACATGGCATGCTGCATACTGCTTTTTGTATTGGAATTCTCTGCCAGATGTATGGTATTATTGTGGCTTTAAAAACATTTATATGTGCTTTTTAACAGCTGCTATGAATGAGTCTGTATATTGTTGGATGTGGTGGCATTGTATAATTTTAATAAATTTATTTAGGACTTCATGTATTTGTTCAGTTAATCATCTGTGACCAAGATTCTGTCTTTACTGACAGTTACAAGCACCGCATTCGGTCGGCGTTTCCACATTGCTTTACAGCTGATCACTGGGCTTATATGTGCAAGCCCTCCAACAGTGAGTGCACTGGGTTAAGCAGCAGGATCATATGCCATCTTCTGATACAATTAATTTTTTTTATAATTTAGCACTGCCTTTATTATAGTTACTTTTTACTTGGATTGTTGTGATATTTTTATGGAATTGCGTTGTGAATATTGTGTTACAGTACAGAAATACCACACGATCGATGGACGTAGATGTGAGGTGAAGAAGGCTTTATCGAAGCTGGAAATGCGTAATCTTAAGGATGGTACTGGTATGCCTGGACAGGGCGTGCCGTGGCCGGCAGGAGGCTGTGGCCCAGCTGGTGGAAATATGTGCAATGTTGGCCCAGTGAACTATGGTGTGAGTTGTAATGTTGGTGGCTTTGGATCTAACTGCAACTTTGGTGGTGCTGGTATTGCTAGCGGCAAGTGTGGAGTTGGCATGAACAGTGGAAATCAGATGGGAGGTAATTGTATATTTATAATGGCTTACGTTGAGATTTTGCCTGTGTTTATTTATGACAATTTTGTAATTAACTATATCATTTTGGTGTTCTTGTTTCGGAAGTTGTATAACACATGGCTGGAAATAGGAGTTCGTTTACATACAGGTATTTTGCTGTTATTGTTTTGTTACTGGATTTTGGCGTTGGACAGCCAGTGAAAAGGAGCCATATACCTTACCTGACAAATGAGTGGGTGAGAAAGGAAAAGATCCAATGACTGCCGACTGATTGCCTGGTTGGCGTCAGAAGGCCATGCCAGTCTCACCTTAGGACCAAGGGGCAGCCAGTGTGGTCACTTGCATGTAAATGACATGCAGTACGAACGAATATTATTATTGTACCATGCATTTTAAAAGAACTTCAAGAACACTTAACAACAAATGGAAATAAAGTCGACAGTGTCATGCGAGTTAGTCCGACATCAAATGAGCGGCTGAAGAGTGATGTCTTCAGCTGTCTCTTGAAGATGGGGAGTAATGGCAACATGATGATGTCGTCTGCGAGCTGCAGCAACTCCAAAGGCACGGTCACCAACAGTGTCGCGATCGTAGGTGTTTAGCTCCAGCATTGTAGTAGTACCTCTCATCTGGACTGCTGTAATTGTACTATATGAATTGACTCATGAATTGTGTCTGAAGTAATACTGGATGTAACATAACTCACTCTGTGGATTTTTTTTAGATGTAAGGACACATTTTGACCCATCTTTATGCATGTTTATTTATGATATGGTGGGGGTGGATGGGCATGTTTGGTACCGTTGGTGGGAAGTCCCCTGAATACTTCTTTTAGGTTTTACCTAAGAGAAGCAGTCCAAAGCCAGACCAACACAGAAAAGATATTATACAACAAGACTCATTAGGAACTGATATGTTATAGGAATTAATGACCAGCAATTACACAAGATATCACATTGAACTGATAAATTGGTCTTGTAGTGGTTGGTTAGTTTCCACCCTGTTGTAGGTGCTAACATAATAACTTAAATGAGCCTCCCCTATCCTTTCCAATTTTGGATCATTAAAGAACAAAAAGGCAATGCGGTCTAGAGGTTACTGTATCGTTGGCCATCCTTAACCTGGCAGAACAAACTCTCTACCCAAGATCTTGTCCCCGATATAGCCTATTTTGTGATGAAAGGGGATGTTAATCTCCCAACCAACCAAGCATCATGATACGGCAGTACAGCACTGTCGGTTTTCATTCTGCTGTGTGGCTGTTTAAATTTATTACACGAGAATGCCAGTATGTGATTGAAAACTGTGGCATGCTGTTTAGGCTGGAATCATTGTGGAGGATGGAATAATCGCTGTGGTGGAGGTGCATCGGGCAACTGGAATGGTCAGTGGTGCGGAGATAACTTTCACAGTTGGGCAGGTAAATGTGTTAGATTTATTTTATGGAGTCCCCGTTTTGTATGGCAACCGCGATTCCGGTGCTGTATAAGTCACTTACTTACTTACTTGCGGTTGTATTGCATGTTTGCGGGAAATTTTTGTCATGTTTCATTTTCAAACTACGTTATTGTTGTATGTGAACACTTTTGGAACTTTTTATTCTGTTGTGTTAGTTTGACTTGTGATGTTTCAGGGAAAGTGGGCATTTTTGGTACCCTTAAGCTGTTAATAATATGGTTATTGTGACTTGCAGTGTTTCAGGGAAAGTCAGCATTTTGTTGATACCCTAAAGCTGTTAATATGGTTATTGCTGTTTACTGAAAAAATGATTTGTCATTCTTCTTACACTCTTATTTCTCTTTGCAGACTTTACTTCAAGAAGTACGTTGAGTAACTGAGTAGAGTATGATATGCACTCAACTGTTAAACACCATTTATTATAGGCTCAAAGATCCTATCATGAAAATACCCTATGGGGCAAAAGAACGTTCACGCGTTCGGCTATAACTCTGCCGAAAGTGAACCGATTTGGATGAAATCTGGAACATTGTGAGCCAAATGATGGGAGCTGGCCATAACAGATTTTGGGCGCGATCCGCGCAGTAGCAACAGTTTGAGAGGCAGCCGAAATTTTTTTTTGTCTGGTAAATAATGCACGATTTCGCCGATTTCCCGTCGGACAAATTTTACGATGTTTGAACACAACAATGTCGATCAGTGAGGCAGTGAGAACTTTCGGAACAGAATTTTCAAAACTACCATAAGGGGTCGTTTTAAACAAAAAGCACAAATTGCTTACAAAATATGAGGCCGTCAAAACTCCACAAGGATTACAGATAGCCAGAAGTTCACTTCCAAACTGACCCTCTATGGGATGTCTAGTTTTTATTTTTACCGCTAGAATCAATTCAAAGTCTTTTTCTGGACTGTATGTTCCGCACAAGAAAGGTTCCTGTCCAAATTTTAGGCAACGTCTGATGTCCGATATTGCATATTAAAACCAATAGTATGATGCATTGCTGGTGCGGCCTAGCGAGTGATATATTGAAGAAAAGCAGACTGAATTAGAAACTGCAAATAAGTAACACGGCAGATAATGCTGGCATCACTCAGTTGCAGGCATATGACACTAGGTATCGTCGAATGCAGGAACTAAACAGGTTGTGCGTCAGTAAATAAATAAACAGTTTTGTCGCCTGTCAAGTACGCCGGTAGGAAACGGTGTCTTCGAGCCTGTATTGCAGTATGTCTCCAGATACACTGCATCCTGTTTAGTTTTAATTGTGTTTAAATACTGTCGTGCACTGTTTGTGGGGATTAGCTCGTTTTTTTCAACGTTCCTTTCCAGTGTGAACATTTTTAAAGTTTTAGATCGGCAACAACGTTGATATATTGCAAAATTTAATTATGCTTTTTTCTTGTGATATCCTAAAATAATGTTATTATAGATGCAAAATTCCACGTTAACCTGTGAACATGAAAGACTGGTTGTGGGTGATACTTCTGTGAGTTTTTGAAAGTTGTGGTTGTGTATTATTAGGCCGCATCACAGCAATAGTGTGTGGCCTATTGCTACAGACAGAGTAGCATGGTCTGTTTGTTGGTCACATTCATGAGCCATGCAAAAACAGCGGAACCTATCACGAAGAAACTGTATGGGTGGTTGACTTGGGTGGGCACAAGGAACCAAGTATTAGATGGGTCCAGATCCCCCAAAGGGAAGGGTTAATTTTTGGGGTTGTCCGGCCCATTGTAGAGCGTCTTGAGTCACTGCTGTGGTGTGTGCAGCCCAAAAAAACAATAACGGCATCAGTGCGACTGCTGCAGCCAACTGCATTGCTCCTGATCGGCTGCTCCCATGAAAAATCTGCCCCCCTTTCTGTGATGTGGCTTCTCGTCAGAATTCTTTGACTGCTTGTTTGACTAATGGATGGACACTTGCAGGACAAGAGCAGTTCAGTGGCGGCAACTTTCACACGAACAAGGACGCTGGTGTCATGTGGTGCCGTGATCATTCACACCGGGGTCAGTCGTTTCGTTGCTGTTGTCCTGTCTGTAATCTCAAGTTTGATCTACATTGATACAATCCGTTCTTTTAACTCGTCGCTAATATGTGTATGAATTATTCTCTGTATTTTATTACGTGTCAGTACTATGGTACAGAGATGTTGCACTACGGAGAGATAATCCAGGTAACACCATTCTCCGTGGTCTGAATTTGACATCAGCAAGGGCATGCATGCAGTAAACGTCTGCTCTGACAAAATCCTTTTTTGTTCCTTATGCATGGCGACAGAGCAGATTTGCCTAAAACTTAGTAGA
>Ga0209363_1001229_pt1 | contig 11926 bp, 5 predicted proteins | sample WorMetexBAHAMAS3_FD_187385 | JGI IMG/M metagenome (GOLD analysis project Ga0209363, IMG submission 187385) | Marine gutless worms symbiont microbial communities from Max Planck institute for Marine Microbiology, Germany - Inanidrilus exumae... | ecosystem: Host-associated > Annelida > Digestive... | reverse complement strand
ACTTTATAGTGCTGTCCTGCATGCAGTCTCCTTGCTGTGTTAATGTGTTTCATTGCGTTCTGTCAGTGATTTAATAAACGAATATTCTTCTTCTTCTTCTTCTGGAAGAGACCCTTTGCAGGCATGGCCCTAGTTTTATGGGCCAAAATGTCCATCCTGTAATCTGACAAATGGTGTCAATGTACTGAAAAGAACCGAAGTGTAATTACTGTGAAAGCGTACACCATGCAAGCATGTGTTTACACTGTTGTCGTGTGTTTTAGATCCTCCTGATGAGCAGCAGCAGCAGCAGCCTGTGTGATCTCCAGTTATCATTCACAGATGGCCACGGCAGTGCTGCATTGTTTGTGACTTCGTTTTCGTTGTAAAGTAACTGGTTGCTTTGTCACTTCAGACTTGTATATTGCCTGTCGTTTTCAGTAGTTATTATGAAGTGTTAATCAGGCTGTTGGTAAATGTGACCATGAGATTGTGTGAATAATTGTTTTACCCACTAAATGTGATTCATGGTAGCAAAACCGACCATGTTTTAGGGTTGCACAAGAAAAGATCTCGGAAAACAGACATCGCTTGTAATTTACTACAAACTTTTGACTTAATTTTGTATTACTTATGAGGATAGTCATAGTCGTGCTGTTGTTTTTAGAGTTGTTTGGATGATTCACTGCATTGCCAGTTGTTGAGTATTCATATACGTAGATGATATTTCATTGTGTGACAAGTTTTTCCGTAGTTTCTACTATTGACATTAATAATAATAATAATAAATATAACAAGTGGTTAAAGTAATTTGACGAGAGGCCGCATTGTCCCCGCACATAAATCCACCGCATGAATGATGACAAGCATGGGATATTAGTTGGACTGTCGACGTCGGGAAATTACACACAAAACTGCACACTTCCTGTCCACTTGCGAAACTGCATAACAGTGTTGCTGACATTATTGGTGCGTTGCTAACCTATAAGTTACCCACAGTGTGTTGCGCCATTGGACGGTCTGACCTTTGGCCTGTCGACGTGCTGACTGTGGATGTCTTGGCACCGGGACACTCCTTCCGCCTGATTCTATTGCCGTAATTTCATGCTAATGACATCATGCTATAATGTACAGTGAGAACCGTAAAATTGATAGATTTAAATCTCATAAAAGCAATGTCAGTCTAACGAAAGACACCTGTATATTGCCGAGGCCAAGAGCTTTCTGCTGGTTATTACGCGAATGTAAGCATTCACATTCAGCCATTGTTATGCAGCTGCCTAATGCAATACTGTCGTATGGTATGGACACCCTCAAAAATGCCCCTTTTCTTGGACATCTCGACCGCCTTCTAATCGTGGTTCCTTTCTTGGGCCCACCTGAGTCTTCCTCCCAAACGGCATCTCAGTCAACTCAACCGTTTGTCCACAGCTCACCATAGACTGTCTTCATACTTTACAATGAGCCGCTACTTTTCCCCGAGAAAAATGCCGCTTCCCCTTGAGTAATACATGGTTCCTCCGTGGGCCCACCTGAGTCACCACCCCAAACTACCTATTGATCGTTTTCACAAGGCTCACAAACGTTACCGACTGAGTGACCAGGCTACTTTGTGTGTAGCAGGAAGCAGCTGTCGCTAGATGCAGTGCGGCCTAATAATAATGGTAACTAGATATAGGTGTAGTGCTATCTACATGCAGACCCACGCCGGGCGAATGTAAGTTTTGATTCCACTTGTTGCCACGTGATAATAATACTGAGCAATTACAAAAATGTGCAGTTGTATCGACATGCACACTCACGTTGCTCCGCATCCCGGCCCATCCCCATCGCAAAGGTTAAAACCGTAACCTGAGGCTTTTAGGGTTAAGATTTGACCTCTTGGTCAGTGCATGCCAAGGGCCTACCATGGACTATGGTCGTCGCCTAATGTCCCTCCAACAGGGTAGTCCAATAAAGTCAGCCCCAGTGAATGGCAAAACAGAATATGGGGTGATCCACCCCATCAGCAGCGCCTCCCCGTGTTGCTTCCTCACCAACAATTTTTATATGGGGCCCCACTTTTCGGATGCTTCCATCGTCCATGGTCAGTTTTTCAGTATTGTGAAATTTCATTGATACAGTATTTGCGACACTCTTTGTTAACGTGTACAATCATTATTACTGGCCCTCCTAATGGACCAGTATTAATTTGTTCGTCTGTAACGCTGCCGGCGGGCCAGCCGGGAGCGTGTGAACGCTGCCGGCGGTCGGGCCGGCCGACACTGCACGGCGGTCCAGTCGTGTTACGTCCCGTTAGGGCGACACCTTGTTGTCTATATGTATATCTGCAGTGGTCAGTCAACGTGTACTGCATATTTTTGTGTTGGCATTATGGCAGACGGTAGAAAATTTGTCATTATTTTGCAACATATCAGAGCAAAGGGCGTTAGTTATGTAGACGTTACTTTACGTATACTGCTCCTTATGCTGATAAGAGGCTTGTAAATAATGTGCAGTTTGTTGTGGCATGCCGTCACTGTCAGTGTATTCTTACTATAGGACTAGAGACCTGTAGGCTGCTGTCAGTGGGTGAAACTGTTAAGTGTGCATGTTAAACTTACACCTACTGAGAGCTACTTCGTTACTTACTTAGCTTTGGGTCAGATATAAGCATGGTATTATATGTTGTTGTCGTAATTTGGCATAAGTAAAACATGGAGTGAATGGTTTTGTCGTGCATTCGTTACAAATGAACGCGAACTTCAAGCAGTAGGCGGCAATAGTTAGGTCCTAGTATCACTTGTCATAATTATGTGAGGCACGTAGTTGAATGCAGTGCACAAGGTACCGACAGCTGCTAATTGTTGGAACGCACATACCTGTGGTGACATAAAATCCATTGTACAACTGACATATGAAAATATAGGTTTTTAAGATGACGCTTGTAAAGTTTACGCCGTTTAACGATCGTTTACCAGGTTGATTTACGGTATGCAGCGCTGAAACGCATGAGCATACGGTATGCTCATGCGTTTCAGTTAACATAACATAACATATTCGTTCAACTTAGAAGTTAACGGGCCTAAGATTTACAGTGGAGTGCTTGTAACAAAACGTCGCCAATATCAGTAACCTTGAGTGACCCTGAAGGTCACTTCAATTGCCTTTCTGAATAATTATGAATCCCATACCTGGGAATATCTAGCATGCCATATAGACATATAGCTGAGATATGTTTAGACATAAATTCATGAATTGGAAACAGGGTTGCAGTGGGACCGGAACGCCGTTTCGGTTCTTTTTTTGGCAGCCGGAACCGCGTTCCGGTTCATTTTTGTACAAGAATTCATCCCAGCAAAAATGCATTCGAACATGTTATCTTAACTCTGGCGTTCCGCGTTCATGGTTCAAACAACAGCTAGACAGAGACCAATATGAACTACAGCTGCAACATACACGTTTTCTATATGCTCGCAAGCTAGCTGTAGGTGCCGGTAGTCAAGTGTCGCAGTCTGTTATCGTTCTCAGGTCACAAGTTTACAAATTACAACCTGTATCAGGCTAGAGAGATGCCAGTTGTTTTAGTGTGACGGCCTCCTGCATCAGTGATGGGCAAATCACAAATCAAATCACAGGCAGCGCAGTAGCGCTGCACTGTTGTAAGGCTAATAGGAAATCGTATGTGGCTTATCGAATGACACCATTGCCAATGCCCTTGAATGACCTCGAATGTCACTTTTGCTCTGTGAAACCTTTCTAGCTCGACTCGTGAAACAGCACGAGTTTACTAACACAGCGCGTCACGCGCTTTCTCTGCGGTAGCTGAGCTTCTTGTTTGTACACTTGTGCAGCATGTGATGATAAGATTTCAGCCACCGTGGAGCGTAGCACACCCTGCGATAGCTGATCTTGTTAGCTTATACGTCGTGACACAGTCATGCGTCCATAGGAAGCATCGAATAGCGCTGGCGTTTCGCTGCAGCGTCAGTTTAGGCTACAACTTAGATAATGCGATGGGCCACGGAGTCACTGACATCTAGTCTTACTAGATGTCCGTGGATGGGCGGTGCCGCTGCAGCCGCTGTAACCAATCAAGCGTCGCACCAGCTGTGCCGTCTCCGTCCCAGCATGTCAACGACCATCCACGAACTGTTCCATCAGAAACTCGCACGTCAGTCATTGGTCGCCGTATCTCGTACTTCTGTGATAACAGCGTATGAGTATAATGATTCTGAGATCGAGTATCGACGCTGACAGCCTGCTTCCGTAAGATGGACAACTCTAAGAACATCCGTAAGTTTTCTGCCTTCTCCGTCGACGCAATCCTGGCCAGCGAAGGTCCACGGTTTGCGGGAAGGATATCCAGGGACCGCGTAGCGTTGAACGGCGACGGTTCATTGAACTCTTCGTCGGTTGACGATGTGTGGTTGCGTCAGCTGTTCACCGACGTCACCCGTCGGCTCCTGACAGCTCGCTCGGCGGCCGACACAGGACAACGTTCGTCGACGTACAGTAGAGAAGAACCCGGCGTCGAGACAGAACAGTTCACCGGTGACAACAGCATCTCGACGTTGACCGAACTCAGCTCCCTTTGTCCGCAGAGTTCTCCGAATTCTGTCGGCAGTTGGTTAGAACAGCATCATCGTTCGATCCGTCACGTGCGAATTCCAAGCCCTGACCGTCGGACACCGATATGTCACGAGCCCAGAAGTCGTGGCTGTGCCGAAGAAGAATTGTCGGTCGAACTGCCGGCGGTCGGGGTGGATTACAGCAGCCGTCAGACGCGTCGTCGAGCGAAACTGAACATGGTTGACGGGAGTCCGCAGACTCCGGCACGCAATGACGTCGACGGCGTCAGCTGCTATTTGAAGGAAGAATCAACGTCTGAGGCCGATGTCGCAAGTGCAGCGACGTGGCTGACGAGATTCCACCACGACTGCCCGGAAGCAAGACCGCCAAGTCATCCGTTATCGAGAGGCAGCCATCACCCTGGTGTCCAAAACGACTTCGGTGCTACGTGGATTGATCAAACACGATTCTGGCGCCTCGCACATCCGTTGACCGGTGAGTAACTTGTGCATCTACCTCGCCATACGTTAGGCATAGGCTACACGTATACAGGATGGCGCAAAAACGGGCCATTGGTTATACTGTGAGTCAAAAAGTGACAGGTATTTCACACGGTAGTGTAACGACACATTTAAGGTGCGCGTGCTTAGTTCTTTGATGAAGACCTTATTACAGATTTAGGGCCTACTGCAGTCTCCGCTACTGTGAAAAATTGTAATTGGTCAGCATTTGACAAGAGTAAATAGTGGCATGATATTTATGACTTTTATGACTCACGGTGACTATAGTTTTGCACCACTCCGTATTTAGATTTCTTCTACAGTGGGTGTATAGCGGTATGAATTTTGCTAGGAATGATCGATTTCGCTTAAATTTACTTATTTATCGCAACGGTTGAAAGAATTCATTCAATTTCCTATTATTAAAGGCAAAATATTGTATAGACTGTTTCGAAATTACTCGCAAACTGAAGTAAAAGAGAAACAAAGAAACTTGACGATTAATGGGAAGAATTCCGAAACGCACGTCGCCGTGGCCATTGTTATACTATGGTAACGGTGAACGTTTGCGGAGAAACAAATATATTTTGATGCATTGACGTAGGAAAGCGAAGTTAATTTAGCGTTAATAGAACTTGGGTTAAGGAAGTATAAGCTTATAGAGTTAAGGGTGCGATTGCACAACGCGGGATAAGTCTAATTTCTACGATTGCTTTGTTTGTTCCTCTTGAAAACAGTGCATTAATTAATTTATTAACGTCAACATTTTGACGAAGAAGTGCAACGAATTCCAAGCATATAAAATCCGAGCATCTCTACCACCACATCTTTGTCGTTGTCGTCATCATCGGTCACATATATTTGGCTATTTTTTCAGAGCGGTTAACACATCGTGATGCGGAGTTGTCGAGCGTGTTGAAGCGACATTCATCCGATGCGGTTGTGAGAGACGATACAGCAGCGTCAGCAGCAGGTAGAAGGGCGCTATGGAGGCCTATTCCAGCGTCCAGGTTTCACGAGCTGACTAGTTCACCATCGTCGTCGTCGTTAACCTCGACGTTGTCAACCGTCACCAAGAAGCCGGCGACGACGCATTCATCGTACAAGAAAAGGACGCGAGTGGCATTCTCTAGCGCTCAGGTCGACTCATTCTACATGCTACTCCAGTCATCGCCAATTAAAGGGCCTGGAAATATTTGTTACTAAAGAGGGGCGTCAATCTATCTCCCATGGGGGCATACTACGCCAGTACCCCTTGCGTGTGTAGCAAGGTAGAATGTATAATATACAAGGTAGAATGCAAGGCTCAAGAAAACGTTCTGGTGTGAGAAAAATCCCCCTTGAGAATTCTTAGACTTTGGCCATAAAGTTTGGGCCACTAGGCTACGTGCCTGTGATATACTATCTAAAAGGCCTCGGGCTGTCATCTGATGACACGCGTCTGATTGTGGCAAGTATAGGCTATGTCGGCTCTCCTTATTGTCGGGCTGAAATGTATATACAAATGCTTCTCCCTTGTGAGTCACATTGAGTATGCGCCGCCCGCTCTATTAAGGTTAGAAAAAAGGTGTGACAGACAGACAAGCGGACGGATGAACGCCAGACCGTTACATAACGCTGGCGTCCGTTACATTACACTTTCGCGCTAAACGTGTCCAGTGTAATAATCCCCCAAAAGTCTTTAGCGACTTCGGAAAGGACATTAGAAGTTGCTCAAAGGCGTCGGAGTCTCGGAGAATGTCTGGGTTGCTAAACATGGGGCACCTGTTGTTGAGAGGGACAAAGATCGACGCATGGCATGCGACATCGGCTGTGCCCAGAGCCCGGCGGAGTCAAGGATCTGCTGAGGAGCCAAAGGGCGTTCAACCATCGTTAACGTTAATAATGAGATATTCATAAACATGCGACTTATCGCATACCGTCGAGTAAGTAAGCGAGTCCATTATTTCAATAGCACGTACGATACGATACGATACGATACGATACGGCTCAAAAGCTGACGAGATGGCCAGCTTAATCTAGTGCACGGCACCAAAAACGAAAAAATAAGGAAAACTAACCACAAAAACCGAGTAGCTCAGAAGAAACGGTCTGGGCGATAGTCCGTGAAGGCAGTCGCCATCACAACTGTCGATGGCAGAAATGTTGACGTTGTAGGGGCTCCCAAAACTGATGTAGCTATAGTTCCATAGGCGACAACTCCGGTAACACGAAGACGCGTTCCCCAATATTACCCGGGGTATGCCCATATGAAAATTTCCAGTATTTAACTTCAGTTGTTTTATATAGTCAAGATACATAATAGAAATGGCGCGGTTTTCGGCTTAATGATGCGCCAAAACATTAGGCGGCCGGGCTCTGTTGGACCCTCAGGGCGAGCTTTCGGGGAATGTCCCTCCAATGTTATCAACTGCGTATAGGGCCCTCAAAGACGTTAATCGTTCACGGCGTGTGATTGGCAGGTGACGGAGTTGGAGCGTAGTTTCGGTCATCGTCGATACGTCACTGGCCGAGACCGCGCCGTGCTGGCCCGGGCGCTGCAGCTCACCGAAACACAGGTGAAAATCTGGTTTCAGAACCGGCGCTACAAGACCAAACGTCGATATCAGCCGGATGGCGCTACCGAAGTGACGTCACACTCCGCCGCCGACGTCGACGATGACGTCATCGCGTCGTCGGGAGTAGCGTTTCCGGGTCGGCCGCCGCCATTTTATGTCGCTAACGACTTCAGCTTACAGCCGTATACTACCCAGCACCGATGATCTATACGCCGTAGCGTATTATTGTAGAGCATGATTCATCGTGACGACTGCCTTTTATTTTAGGAGTTTGATTTCACTGCTTACTGCTATCAAGAATACTACGTGTAGTATCTGCATGCATAGTGCGACATTATGCAGTCCAGTGCGATAATTAGCTCCGTGTGTGAATATATACTGGCAACAACGTACATGGTTAAAGACTATCTTTTGGCTCTAGGCTAGGTTGCCTTTGTGCGTTTAGAAAAAGTGAGCCCCTGTATACATTTTGCCACCACAACAACCGCATCGTACAAACAACCTTGTTTAAAAACTACTCGCCCTGCGGAGGTGAAGTTTTTTTTCGCGCAAACAGCTGCAGTTGCTGCGTGTTGGCGGCTTCAATGTGCGCTTATTCCACTTGTGGATAAACGTGTGAATGCGTCGATGGCCGGTAAAACTGTGTGATCCCTCGATAACACTTGCCATTCCTAGCGCTTTACAGATGAGCAGTTCATAATAAAGCGCTATACAAATAAGCCTTACTTTTAGGGGACACGTACACAGCGACGCTTCTCCATATATTACTTGGGGTATACCCATACGGGGATCCCAATATTTAACCTCCGTCAGGTTGCCTCTTCCCTACTGTAAAGTAAACGTCGATTTGTATAGCGCATCGTCGTAACCACCTCTAATGCGCTCAGGAATGGCACGTGTTGGAGGGATCACACAGTTTACCTGCCATCCACACGTTTATCCATGCACGCATGGAATTAACCACTCTGCCTTTACTCCGCAAGCATTCACCAGATGGCGCCACCCGAGCGAGGTATAGCGCACGTCCGATTACAGCTCACTATAGTGAGCTGTAATCGTACTCTTATCGACCTCGAAAAGATGAAAGGCTGAGTTGGCCTAGTTGGCTGACCTTATATTGTGGTGGACAGTTTACCCACATAAGTAGTCACCCATCAGCTGCAGATCGAGCGTAGGACAGGGAAAGATCGACGGTCACAGACCGACGTTCTACCAACTGGTTATTGGTTATCACTATCCTAATACTCACCAACAGCGGACTCCTACTTTGTTGTCTTTCGTATGATCAAGAAACACAAAAATGACTGATTTTAGGCTTAATATATCGTCAACAAATCATTTGTCGGCTGGGTCCTGCCCACTGCCCAGACCCTCTGGGAGAGGTTATGCGGAATGCCTCGCAGTGTTTTTGACGCCATTGCTACCAACTGTCTGTCGACGGCGTTCAGTTGATTGCTTGTAAACGCATCGAGCCGTGGTCGCCGCAGCGGATTGCCGACTTGTGACGAACCGACTCAGAAATATCTTGATAGCTCGGAAGTCTAGTGGTTAACGGCGTCGGACTTGCGACACAGTGGTCGTGAGTTCGATCCCCGACCGCCGCACTATCGGTCAGTTGGTACTGGGATGGGTGACCGTCTTCAGGCGGGCATACCACCTCCATATGTAACCAGCCACCCAAGCCAACGCAGCCTCTTACCGTCTGTGGGACGGGAAATGAGTACCGGCAAAATGCGGTGATGCTCTGTGGCTGGGAGTAAAGGCAGGATGGCTCATTCCATTAGTGGATCAACGTGCGTGTGGTAGGTCTAACTGTGTGATCCCTCGTTAACACGTGCCACCCCGAGCGCTTTAGAGATGAGTTTTATAGTTAAGCGCTATAGGGCCTACAAAACTATGCCTTTACCTCGAGAGTGATTGGCATTTGCAGCCGAGACAGAGTGGTTAAACTGTTTCCATTGAGGAGGTACTGCGTCCGTTTTTCCTCCGTCGCATCACCTTCAATTCACATCCCGTCTTTCGGGCCCTCCGTGCGTGAAGCAATCCTCTCGAGAAACCAGCTAGCGCGACGACTGTTGTCAGTTCTCTTAGAAGCCCCATATATAACCGTGCGATCTTGGCGTATTTTTAACCAAAAATGCAGCTGATGACAAAAATTACTAGGACCGTTTGTTAAATTACTGGATCTCGTTTATAAGGGGCTGGATGGCATGTGTCCGCGGAAGGTGACCGCTCTCAGACGCGTTTGGATCCGGCTAAAATCAACCGATGTCTCTTAACAGCAAACGTGTCGACGAGTCCAACTTGTCCGTCGATGTGATTAGCGAACGAAGGGATCGGTCGCTAAATGCGCCGGCGCAGATGACGACGACAATCGACGCCAGATACGTATAAACAGTTCACGGGTCCTCGACCACTCGACGCTACCGCCGTCGGTATGTTCCGTGTTTACAATCACGGTAAATGGGCTGCCTGCGTGGTGCCGAGAATGGGCGAACCACGTGTCATTTAGTCTGCGTGTTAAGGTCCCAGCTGGACGACGGCAATGGTTTCGGTCTGCACTATGCGGTTCAGTCGCTGATGCAAATCGCTGCCATCTTGTCAGAAACCGGCTCGTTAGCACAACGGAGCGGGCTAATTAGCGCAGATGAACTCCCATTTACCGTTTTCACGCCAATGGCCCAGAGAACGACTCCGATTTATATACAAACGAAGACGTGTCAAGAGAGTTAAGTAACGGATGCCGTAGACTGTTTATCGTAGTTTTCTATACGCGGAGAAAACAACTCTCCCATGTGTCAGATTTATGTGACATAGCCATATCTGCTTAGCAAAATATCACATTAGAATGATCGTATGATTTCGTCATTTTTTATTTTTATTTACAAATCAACCACCAAATATCTATAATTTCGAAGTTACACACAGGCTGTATATATATTGTAGTAGATAAGTCACATCATTTTAGCTGCTAAGAGACTTTCAAAGGTATTTCAGGTGTTCAAGCACATCACGTCATGTTTTCAAATAACTTCCAAGAAATCATGTTGTATACCGTTGGTATGTTTTTTGAGCAGCGTAATCGTAATCGAGTCAGTGTTTATGTTTTAGGTTTATTTGTGCATCTGTCATTTTGTGTATTATGTACGTAGGCCTATCTTTTTGTCTGGTACACTTTATTTTTCGGTGTTTGGCTGCCCGTTATAGAGGCAAAATAAACATCACATAAAAATCTTCGTTTAAACTACTTAGGCCATTGCCCTCGTTTTTTTGCAAGCAGTTTCAATCATAAAAGAAGAAACGGTTTCTGGCACGAAAAGTTCTATATGAAGTACAACGTCAGACTTCAGCTGGTAGCCTACGTGTAAGTTTTAGTCATTTCAGTTCAGAATACGCAACAACAGAAGTCACGAAGAAACGCAATTTCAAGCGGTTAAGAATATCAAACATGCAACATTATGCAATAGGCCTATCGGCACTCAATTCTGTCCCAAATGATTATGAGTGGCTTCTTAACGAAGCTGCAGTACTGTAAAGAGGGAACTGTTAGACACTGTCAGAGCAAGGAAGCTAGCATACTATGGTCACACCATGAGTTAACAAGGAAGTTGCCTGGAGAAAGAGATAATACGGGGAACAATGCCAGGTGCACGCAGGTGAGGAATACCACGCACGCCTGGATGGAGTTGGACAACATTAATACGTCGACAGGACTCCCCGTGGAAGAGTCAATCAGAATGACAGAGCACAGAGATAAATGGAAAAAGTACGTCCAAGGTGTGGCCAACCCTCGGATCGAGGACGGCTATAAAGAACAGAACACATACAATGTACGTAGGCAGTGGTTGCAATGATTAGGTCCATATTGTTCAACAATAGCAGCGCGGCTTCAGTATTTCACCCATTATTGATGTGCTATTTACGCCGGACGGTCTCAACGTTTATTCATCGTATCTGTATAGTTTGCCGAGTTCTGTTTTAGAAGCGTAAACTGGTGCCGAAGAGCATGAATATTTTCGAAAATCACATTTGATTCGCCTGAAAGACCTTTGAAAGTCTCTTAGCAGCTAAAATTCTTTCGGTTTCATTTCAGACTAGGATACACGTACAAAATATAACTCTTTCAAGAATTTTCATTTCATACTCGCGTCACCACAGCCGTAAGGTTCGTTCACACCTGCGTTGCGTTGTGGCATGTGCCGGACTAATAAAATACAATGTAATCCAATCGGAGTGTTCACACTGGACGCGTTTGCTGTACGGCATCGTGCCGCGTTTTTGCTGCATTACGCAAGACGCCGCAACGCACTGCATCCGGTATGAACGAACCGTTCAAGG
>Ga0209363_1001228_pt1 | contig 11929 bp, 9 predicted proteins | sample WorMetexBAHAMAS3_FD_187385 | JGI IMG/M metagenome (GOLD analysis project Ga0209363, IMG submission 187385) | Marine gutless worms symbiont microbial communities from Max Planck institute for Marine Microbiology, Germany - Inanidrilus exumae... | ecosystem: Host-associated > Annelida > Digestive... | reverse complement strand
CTACACAACTCGCACATACACTGCACACACCTACCAATTCCCCTCCTCTTTCCCTGGGCTGGCGCATTGGACCGACATAAAGGTCTCAGCGCTGGGGTCCAGAGTAGGCTGGACCCCTGCCTGCAATAACGAATGAACGAACGAATGACCCCTCCTTCCCCCTGACATTTGTGGTCAAAGTGACCCACCCCCTTTCAAACACCACAATTTTGACCAATATCCGCTCATAGCGCTTAAACCGTGAGAGCTGGCGAAAAAGGTTCTATTAGCACTAATAGGAAGTCGACCACGCGCTTTCCAACGAGCCGTAGATGAACCGTGTGCATTACCCCTAATTCCCCCAAAGGGTGGCACAAAACGCGATTTTGCTGTTGTTTTTGCCAGTAAAATCCAACTTTTGTCGAAAAAGTGTGCTACAAAGTTTGTTTGTGTGAAAACTTCCTGCAGCAGTGTTGTAGCTACATCATTCCTCTATCTAACGGTCCATAGATGGATTGCAGGTGACGTCCCCATCTATCTAAAATTTGCATTCAAAGCGAGACACCCTTTCAGACACCGCTGATTTCGACAGATTTCGCTTAATAGTGCCGCAGCCGTGAGTTCGTTCGTTCTTTGTGGGCAGGGGTCCAGCCTACTCTGGACCCCATCGCTGAGACCTTTTGAATCAGTCCAATGCGCCAGCCCAGGGAGAGAAGGGGATTTGATAGGTGTGTGTGGTGTGAGTGCTATGTAGGGTGAAGGAGGGAAAGTAGGCTTGAGCAGCTCGTCCCGCCCACTCTAGGCGTCGCCTACTGTCTGACTAAGCCCGGACTGGCACTTATTCAGTGCCAGCCCCACCGGTCTGCCATTCAGCACCTGGCCACCTGATTGACACTTCTGCAGCGTCAGCCAGGAGGCTTAGTCACATCTGTCTGCTTCGGCTGTCAGGTCAGCGCGGCTCGAGGCATCAGCAACGGTCACAGTTTATAGAGGACACTGTCGAACCTTCTTACCTGCCCGGGTTAACTCCCTGTTCATCGTGTGCATAGGAATTATTAGAAATAATTCTTTGGTAGGCGGACGCGCCCAGGCACAGTCGAACCCCGGCCACTGAGCGCATCACGCTCTACTGCACATGGCGGCCGAGTTCGTTAACCATTCGGCCATGAAGGCAGGTTAGCAGCCGTGAGAGCTAGCGAGAAAAGTTCAGTTATGCTAATAGGAGGTCGACAATGCGCTTTCCATCGAGCCATAGATGAACCCTGTGCATTAACCCTAAGTCCCCTAAAGGGCGACTCAAAAGAGAATTTTTACATTTGATGTTGCCTTTCATTTTTTCGTTGCAGGTAGTCGTAGACATTTGAAATTTAATATGTGGGTTAAACATAACAAGTCCCAGCCTACAGATGACAAAACATCCCTGAAATGGACGTGGCCACGTCACGTGACCCATTTTAAACTTTTAGTCTCCCTAAGATATCTCTGGAACGGCTTAAGCTAGAGACTTTAAATTTGGTGCACATGTTGATCATAGCAAGTCCCAGCCTACGGACGACAAATTGTCCCTGAAACGGGCGTGGTCACTGTCACGTGACCTTGTTAATTTTTGGAGCATAAGCGATATTATCTCGGAAATGGTACGAGATAGCCTCATAGTTTCTATTAAATTTGAATAGGAAGTCGTATGCGCTCTATCAAATGGTTATGTTGCCGATGACCTTGGGTGACCCCTAAGCACGTTAAACCACCTCAATTTATACATTTTGCATTGCTTTGCTTTATGCATCTTCGTAATTGGTGAACTGATCGCAAAGACTACAAATTTGATGTACATGTTGAATGTGCAAGTCACAGCCTACGGACGACAAACTGTCCCTGATAGGGGCGTGGTCAGATCATGTGACCCATTACAAAATTTTTTGGGGGCTCCAGTCATATCACTGGAATGGGCCCGGGCGCGTCCGCCTACCTAAGAATTATTTCTGATAATTTCTACGCACATGATGCATGATGAACAGGGAGATAATCCCGGGCAGGAAATAGAGGGTTCGACGGTGTCCTCTATAAACCGACCGTTGCAGGCTCCTTGATCTAGGAGTGTCAAGTCTGACTACCGCGCCGGCGTGAGTCAAAGTAAAGAGACTTGGCTGGCCGCTAGCTGGCGTGATACACAGCGCCAGTCAGGGCTAAGCCAGACAGTAAGCCACGTCAAGAAGGGGCGCGCTATAGAAATACCTAACAAGCTGCTCACTCCTACTTAACCTGCCTTCCCCACGTCACTAACACACATCGCACACACCTACCTATTCCCTTCCTCTACCTGGGCAAGCACACTGGACCACTATATGGTCTCAGCACTGGGGACCAGAGTAGGCTGGACCCCTGCCCGCAAAGAACGAACGAACGAACGAATATCTTTGGAATAAGTGAAGTAGGCACTAGAAATTTCGAATGCTGATAGATATTAAGGAGTACTAGTGCATGCATCATTGAATAACCCAGATAGGGATGTGTTCAGCGTCATGCGACCTCCTTAAATTTTGGGAAATGAGTGATAATATCTGGAAAATGGTGCAAGATTGGCACATAGTTGCAGTGGAAAACTAATAGGAAATCGTATTGTGCGTATCGAATGGCACCATGAACAGTGAACGTATGTGTCCGTGAAGGTCACTGTTAATGTTTTAGACTTCTCTAACTTTTATACCTTGGGACATATAGCATGTTTTATCTGTGGTATGTTTACACATTAATCGGAAAGTGCACGTGGCTTGTACTGTCAACTATATTTGATGACGAAGGACTTCTCATTGTCACAGGCAGTGACATAACACTGCAAATGTCGTAATATCTGAGAAACGATGCAAAATAGTATTGTTGTTACTACAGACCACTAATAGGAAGTGTTATATGGCATATCAAATAGTGGCAAGTCCGATGACCTTATGTGACCTTCAAGGTCATTCACCTACTGCAGGCCTTTTTAAATGAAATTTTCGTACAGCTGTGCAGCATTTGACAAGATTTTAACTGACATAGTGCGTTGCACAATCCCTCTGCAATCGGCTAGCTTCTTGTTTGTAAGCTACGATGCTGCTGCATCATTTATTCAGTGTTGTGATGGGGACCAAAATTTCAGGGTAATGATCAAAACCTCAAGGCTTGAGACCATTTGGTGTTATGAACAGATATCAGTATAAGGAAAAAGAAGAAACATTTGCCTAGCTTCCACATTGATGTATTTCAAGGCCAAACAAACACAACATGTTGGCGCATAGCCATGATCAAGATTGTCACATTTGCAAACAAGACCAAAACCACATTCTTTTGTTCATCAGATGGTCTTTAGATGAGATAAAGGTCTTCAGACAAACTGGTATTATTGAAGTGTAAATATAAGACACAAATTCGTGGTGATTATAGTCACTGTGAGGACATGCTTTCAACTATCGTGCCTTTGTAAAGCAACTGTGTGTACTGTGTTTTTGCAACAGTTTTTGATCTAGATGCTGACACAACTAAAGAACACAGAGAAACATTTGAAAGATACAAGAAATTGGTCAGTGCATTTTCATGCTGTGTTGTTACAGTTTACTTATATAATGTGATTGTCATTCTTAGTGCATGATGCTGTGCTAGCATTGTATGTGCTATGAGCTAGAGAACGGCCGATTCGGGTAAAACGGTCGATGTCCGATGTTCCGATATTTAGGCGAATAATTTCCATGTCCGATTCCGATGTTTAGTTGTTTACAAGAATTAAGATGCAATGCTCACACGTGAACAGTCTAGGCACTGTTCTTAGTGAGACCGTCGCGACGGTCTCATTTAGTGCAGATCGGCGATAATTATCTCCACGACGGTCATTTGCCACCTGAAAGACCCAGACAGGCCAGACAGAGTGCCGTCGTGCCATCCACCACATGCACATAACATGAGCTTCAATTCCGTGTTGCAACGGTCGCGTGTCCTTCGCGACGCCGGCCGCCGGACGATCACCCACATCGACGACCGCCACGACGGTCAGCGGCGTGGGTGGTCGTCCGCGGCGGCTGGCGTGGATCTGACTTTAATGTCGTTGCTTGCTGTTTACTATTTTTTTTACAAAATCGATATCGGCTATCTGCCGACGCCGATTCGTACATGGGCCGAACTCTACTATGGGCTGGTGTCTTTCCATTACATGCCAGTATTGTGTCACCTGTGCAGCCAGGAACCTCGCTCTGTGACAGCTCAACAACTCACTGAGTGCATGGTCAACCAGAAGACCAGGACTGTCCCAGAGAGACTGTTTTTCTGGTACAGGATCTGGTGGTAAACCAGTTGATGAAACCATGCAGACATACATGGTTAATGAAAGTGTGACTGGGGCTTGGATATAATGACAAGACATCGTCCTCATCCATAACTCCTTCTCTCGTTCACTTCTGACTTAAAACCTACCTGTTTCACGAATCCTACTCCCTGTAGTTTCGCTTCTTCCTCCCGGACTGCCTTCACGTCAGAAAGGTTTCAGACAGCTAAAGTGACCTTCAAGGTCACTCAAGGGTATTGGCAGTGGTGCCATTAGATGGGCCAAGCCACATGCGATTTCCTATTAGTGTTTCGTTGCAACCTTGTCTCTATCTTGCATGGTTAACGATATATCATCACTTATTTCCCAAACTTGAAAGAGGTCATGCACGTGACTCTGAACACATCCCTTTCGGGGTAATATATCATGCATGCGCTATTACTCCTGTGTATCAATCAGCAAATGAAATTTGAAGTACCTATCTTCACCAATTCCAAAGGTATGATTGGGGCAAAATTAAAAAAACGGGTCACATGACCATGACAACGCCCATCAGGGGGCAGTCTGTCATACGAAGGCTAGCACTTAATATAATCTACCTGCATACAAAATTTGGCAACTATCTCTTCAGCCATTCCTGAGATATGATTGTGGGCATCGAAATTGAAAACAGGTCATGTGACCCTGACCACGCCCTTGTTAGGGGTGGTTTGTTACCTGTAAGAGCTAGTATTTGGTACAGTCTACTTGTGTACAAAATTTAATGATTCTAGCTTCAGCGGTTCCAGAGATGTTACCCAAAAGTTTAAAATGGGTCACGTGACCTTGACCACACCTCTTTCGGGATATTTTATCATCCTTATTTGACAACTGTCACATCACCCATTCAAGAGATATGGTTGGCGCCCACCAAATTTTATATTATATGGTTCACGTGACCTGACCATGCCCCTTTCAGGGATGGTTTGTCATCCTTGGGCTGATACTTGCTACGGTCAACCTGCCAACCAAATTTGAAGTCTGTATGTCAGTGCAATGGCTAGAGCATTGGACTTGTAATCAACAGGTCGTGGGTTCAAATCCTACTCGGGGCAAAAAGCTGCATAACAATCTTGGGCAAGTTGTTAACAATTATATGCCTCTGTCATCAAACAGTATAACTTGGTACCGGCCAAGGGGCGGTGATGCTCTGCGGCTGGGAAGGTACTGCAGGCCTGGTGGAAAGTGATGGCAGTCTACCACCGCGTGGATGACTTATAGTCACCCACAGGCTGACTGCCTGTACACCGGGATCAGCTCCGGGCCCAACACTCGGTAACGAGTATTGGAAGCCTTTACCCTTTTTTTATTTCCACCCACTATGAAGATACAAAAAGCGATACAAACTATCCATAAAGAGCCCGCAATCATATCTCCGGAGATATGATTGCGGGCGTCGAAATTGAAAATGGGTCATGTGACCCTGACCACGCTCTTTTATGGGTGGTTTGTCATCCAAAAGCTAGTATTTGATACAGTCTACCGTTATGCAAAATTTGACCATTCTAGCTTTAGCAGTTCCAGAGATATCATTGGGGCCTGAAAATTTAAAGTGGGACACGTCTCCTCACCATAAGTCTCGTTCCGTTTTTCTCTCCTGTCCGTTGCCACGGCCTTCCTCTACTGCTGGTCTACAGTTCCTGCTCCCTTCCCGTCCTGGGTCCCGATTTACAAAAAAATCTTAAGTCATAAGTTTTTCCCAAGTTTATCTTAAGTTTATCCTAAGTTATAAAGTTAAGATTTTCATAGATTTTTACATGTAATTTACTGAAGCAATTTTATAACTTACTAAGTTCTTCCTATATATGTGCAGACAATTATGTGAATAAATGTCAAGTTATTTTTCAGAAATTGCAATTTTCTTATTAAGGTGATCTTAAGTTTTGCGTAAGTTCATCCTAAGTTTATCTTAAGATTGTCCTAAGTCACACTTTATCCTAAGTTTTTCCTAAGTTTGTCATAAGATATTTTGTAAATCGGGCCCTGCTTTCGTTCCCAACTGCAAACGCGGTAATGCTGTTGATTTATTTCTATCAGTCCACCCTACAGCTCATCCCACATCAGCTTGCTTTAAAGCGCGCGCTATGTCCAGGGCCTGGAGACAGCGTGCCTGGACTGTTACCTGAGATACCGGTACTTCAGCGGTTGCTGCTGTCAGTGCCAGACTTTGCACGGACCGACCACAGCGGCATGTTGACAAATGGTAGCTGCTGCTGCTGCTGTGAGTCAGACTGTGACCGACAGACTGTCGCTTGCCAGTTACGACAGAGTGACCAGGGATGCCGAGTCCTCCTTTTTGTGGGACTCCGACTTCCACTTCGTGTTAAAGTCGGACACCGACTCCTGAATTTGTGTGATTGTGACAGTGTACTGAGTGAACGATGCAGACAGACAAATTCTCAAGATTTAAAAAAATAATAATCCCATATTATTAGGAAGTTATTTAAACCTCATTTCAGTCATTGCATGCTCTAAAACGGTGCACAGCACAGTATTACACAAACAAATAGCTAATATGTCCAGTCCAATTGCACAAAAATTATATGGCACTGCAACAAATACATAACAGTCCAAAAGCAGCATATAGGTTCTAGACTCCCGACTCCAAGATTTTTTGAAAAAAATTAGGACTGCAACTTTGGCCCTGGGCTAGAATCCAGACTCCGGGATTCCGACACAGACACCTTAATAGTATAAGATTTGTAGAGACTTAGACCTGTTTCCTGTTACACATATGAGTAACTTACAAACTGTGCCTTCTGGCTTGGAAAACACTTCATACTGCCCTTCTCTGAATTAATTGATTACTGTCGACCATCGTGGTACTTACGTTCTACTGATTTGTATCTTCCCACAATCTCAGAAGACCATCTGCTTTCATTAGCAGCTTTCTTCAGTGTCCCTTTTTGTCTCTGCACCGTCTACTTGGAACCTTCTTCCTGAAAACATCTGCTCAGTTGATAAATTATCCATTTTAAACTTTAATTAAAAACCTTTTCCTTGGAATCTGCTTTTTACATCTAGCTATCCTGCACCAGTGCTCATATTCTTTTAATGATTACTGTAGCTATTTAAATCTGTTGTTTGATTGATTTACTGTTAATGCCAATGTCACGTGGACATGTACTGCTCGTTCATTGCAGGTTGATGGACTCTTAGAAGCATTCTGTGAAGATGCAAAAATAACAGTTGATGAAGCAATACAAGGGATTGGTCGTCTTAACAAAATAACTGATCTTCATGACATGTTTAGTGTAAGTAGAACAAGTCTTAAAAGAACATCATGTGATTTGATTTGCATATTAGTGCAGTTCATTATGTTCACTAATTTGTTATCCACATATGCCGATAGGCAAGGTGTGGATATATCGGTTACTGTTTGTGTGTTTGTTTTTTGTGTGTGTGTTTTTATGGTTACGGATTTCTCCTCCGACGATGAAGCTAGCGACGTCGTATTTTGCACAGCGGTTCAACAGCATCCAAGGCTAGGAATCTCTTATTTTGGGGAACTTTGCTAGAGATATAGAGAGATATGGGTTGAAAATCACCAATTTTAACCTACCCTATCTGTATTTGGCGCCTTTCGTGAAATTGGGTGGCGTGTGGACGTACGATCGGCATGTGTGGACTGGATATATGGCCATCCCCGAAGACGGACGTACTTGTTGAATGTTTTGGTGCATTTTGTTAAGGAAAATTGTAAACACCAGGGCCGTTCACTGTGATATCATACCCACACCCGTAATATCACAATATGGTTACATTAGTTATATTACACTACTACACTGCTGGGAACAGCGTTGCTGCAAAAGGGATCTTTCAATCACCAATAACGTCATGCAGCAGAAAGGATCATTCAGTATGCCAGGCAAGCGCAAATAGTATTCTGAAAATGCAGTGTGTGGGCTGTATATCGGTACGAATTTTGCTACAAAGGACCGATTTGGCTTAAATTTACTTACCGTACAGTCGTAAGGAATTCAATTTCCTATTATTAAAGGACACAATTGTGACTAACTATTTCAAAGTTACTCGCAAACTAAACTAAAAGAGGAACGGAGAAATTTGACGATTAATGGGAAGAATTAAGGTAACGCATGACGCCGTTGTCATTGTTACTGTCATACTATGGTAATGGTGTACGTTGCTGAAGAAACAAATATATATCGATGTATGGATGTAGGAAAGCGAAGTTAGTTAATGGGACTTAGGTTGAGGAAGTACATAGAGTTAAAGGTGCGATTGCACACCACGGGTGAAGTCTGATATCTACGATTGCCTTGTTGACCTTTTGTCTACTTGTCTTCTGTTTGAACTACATAATGTTGTTGATGAAAGGGACTGTTCGAGCAAGTTCTTGCTGCAACAGACTTCAGTATGTTCTCAACGTCAATGGCAAAGCGAAACATACTGATACAAGAGCAAGTACTTGCGATGATACTGGCATCAACTGGTGTTTTGCCGACCTGTCTGACAAGAGATAGTCCTGCATCTGCAGCAGTCACAGATGTATGTCACAGCAAGAAATCAACGGGTTATGTTGTTATTGGTGGCATGGAGGACAAGGAAGAAAAACAACTAATGCAGCTCGTGATGCAGTTAGTATGTCAATTGTTTGCAATAAAGTATTGTGTGTTGCTTCATGTGGATGGTTTTATTCATTAACAGTATTTACCACGTGATACAGTGCTGGCACAGTATATGCTACCCTATTGTCGTGTGTCCATCAGTCTCTCCGTCCATCTGTCTGTCACAAGTTGGGAGTTCTATCAAAACAGCTAAACGTGGATCACGCAAACAATGCTGCACAATAGCACAAAAGTCTTAGTTTTTTATACTAAAGATCTGTGGGGCCTCAGTCTTATCTTTGGAATGGGTGAAGCTAGATATTTCAAATTTCATGTGCTGATTGATACTGAGGAGTACTAGTGCATGAATAATACATTTGTCCGGAAGGGGATGTGTTCATGGTGAAGTGAAAATTGAAAAATTGCCATATCTTGGCAACGACTTCACTGATCGCCACGAAATTTGGCACAATAATGCAAGCTGACCTTACAATGGCTGTCAAGTTTTGAACTTACGACAAACTTGTGACAAAGTTAACATATTCTGTCATCTTAAAATTTTCTTCCAATGTTTCAAAATTTGGACTTCAGATCTCCACATCAGTGCCAATTAAAAATGGCCCTCCTACACATTTCAAATATTTCGTACCTTTATGCTGTGCGTGCAATGCGGCCTAATAATAAGTGGGTTTGTAATGCATGTAAGAAACAAAGTGGCAGTAACTCTTAGTGTGCACAAGATGCCAGAAATTTGTCCATATGCAATTTTGTGGTGTGAAGGGAAGTTTATATAAGACAAACCCATTATTAGATCAACTCTTCGATAGAGTCGACCTAATAAGGCCGGTCTTAAATGTCCGTCCATCCATGCACACGTACGGTACGTACGTACGTGCGTCCATCTGTCCACAAAAAGTTTCTTCAATTTTAATGAAATTTGGCATGTAGGTAAAGGTCGATGAACGATGCACTAGGGTATGCAGTATGACCCGATCCAAGGTCATGAGCCCTTCAAAGTTGAAAATCCGGTCGTTTTCAAAAGCTATCTCCTCCGCCATTTACAATGATAGCTGGCAACTGACCACGGATTCTTAAATTAGGGCACAATATTTAAATTTTTTTCGGCTGAATTTTCGATATAGGGCCTAGTTTTTGTGTCACATGACTTTGAAGTTGTCAGAAACGTCAGTTGTGAAGAGTCGACCGTCAGTCCCGTACGGGGCTAATTTATTTTTACTTTGCCTCCAGGACTGTACAGAGTAATGTGATCAGCATGTCTGTTGTCTGCTTGCATATCTCAAAGCCACATGTCCAGACTTTACGAAATTTTCTGTACTAGTTGCCTGTGGCCGTGGCCTGATCTCTGTCCTCTGATGACAATGTGGTACGTTAATGCAATACATTATGTACTTTCGGTTTTGTGGACGACGTCATGTTTGCACATAGTGGGACAGAATCAATCAGACGATGTTGTTTGGTCGCGGCGGTCATGCTGCATGGGTGTGCTTGTTACAGGGGTGAAGTCTGCTGTCCTTAATTGTCTTGTTTTTGTTTACATCCGTTAAATTAGCCACAGATAGGGTTAACAATGTTAAACTGGATATTGTTAATGGAGTATTGTTAAAAACAGTAGACGAGTTTGATAAGTTGTCTACTTGATGTGTTGGAAGCCGATAGGTGTTGTAACTTGGCTGTGATGGCAAGGATCAGATGTGCATGGAAAAAGTTTGTGAGTACTTTGTGAGTAAAGTATTTTTGCTATAACTGAAAGACAAAGTATATACGTCTTATGTGAGGAGCTTGATATATGGTAGTGAGACGTGGCCAGTGAAAGTGAACCATGAGATAAAGTTGAACTGTTGTATGATACAACAGTTCAACTTTATCTCATGTTCCACTTTTACTGGCCACGTCTCACTACCATATATCAAGCTCCTTACATAAGACGATGGAACTGGAATGTGGGTTTACTTCGAATGAAAGAAAAATGTGGAACTCAGAGATTACGAAAGGTAGTCTTGGATGGTTCGTACGTGTTGAATATGCAGATGATACTAACTGAATCAGACGTTGAAAGCAGTTGAGGTAGGCGTTAGATGGAGACATGATGGGCTTCTGTTAAAGGAGATGTGAAAAGTTTTAGTTTGTTCAGAGGAGATGCACAAATTTGGAAAAGCAGACCATGAAACTTGCGTATGGTATATGTGTTTTGTGTATGTTGAATGTATTTAAGGAAATCAACTTCTGAGAAGTTGAACACACCAGAATGTGCTAGTGATGGACTGTCTCAGGAGACAGTTGAAATTTCACAGCAGGAAGTTGAAGTTTTAGCAAAAGATCGCCAGCGGTTGGAAAAGGTAGTATTATTTTCATAGTAACAGACTAAAGATTACTATTTTTCCTAGCATTTTCAAACAAGTACTTGTTTGATAAATATAGGTACGGTTTTTATTTGGCTGCAGATTTACAAAAGAAGTATTAATAGATGAAAAAATTAAATGCTTAATGTTCAGTTTATTTTCTACTTTATGTACTTACTGAAACTGTGTTGTGTTTAATTTATTTGCAGCAGATTGGCTGGCAAATTAAGTGGTACTTGAACTATCTACTGTTTTGTAGTTCATACTTCCTAGTACCTAAGTTTGTTTTAGACATTATGTGGCACTAAGCCTGAACTGTATGGCGGAAATGGATTCAAGTATTAAACAGTAATTTTACTCATCTCTCTGATGTTTTATATTGCACTAGTGCTCCACTCTCGCGCTGTGGCACTCAGTCACACCTTGCGCCCTCGCGCCTATGGCGCTCGATCTATTGGGGATCCATTACGATTGCCGGCCGCTGTTTCCGAATTGCCCAGCGGAGTTGTCCGCCCATTTGCAGCAGCATATATAGACTGCGCACGGAGCGCGAGCGCGCAGCCCCATGACCATAAATAGCCACGTGCCGAATTTCGAATTTCGTGCAGATCTGCTCAAAACTGTAGCAGTGCATAAGGAACACAGAACACACACACACACAGACAGACTGATTATTTCGATATATATAT
>Ga0209363_1001227_pt1 | contig 11933 bp, 8 predicted proteins | sample WorMetexBAHAMAS3_FD_187385 | JGI IMG/M metagenome (GOLD analysis project Ga0209363, IMG submission 187385) | Marine gutless worms symbiont microbial communities from Max Planck institute for Marine Microbiology, Germany - Inanidrilus exumae... | ecosystem: Host-associated > Annelida > Digestive... | reverse complement strand
GGAGTTATAGATGTACAGAGTGGTGAATCAGAAGAGGAAGAAGTGATGGGTGAAGGAATAGTTGAGTCGGAGAAGGAGGAACTGGTACCAGAATGAGGTTGACGAAGAGACTAAGGGAGCTCTTTTCAAAGACATGGTGACGAAACGAGCGATCGGTTATTTTTAGAGAGGATGGTGAAGGTGGCTGAGCAAGAGTAACGACGGATGAAGAGCGAGTACTGCGAGGACGTTGAGTAGAGATGAGGTTATGAAGGTGTGGAGGTTGGGTAGTTGTGAGAACTTTGTAGGTAAGTGAGAGGAGCTTGTGTTTGACACGTTCAGTGATCCTGAGCCAGTGAAGACAGCGTAGGATAGGAGTGATATGACAGGACTGAGTTGACGGAGATATAACGACAGTATGAGCAAGAGAGTCTTGCTGTTAATATGCTGTCACTGCATTAGGTCTGCCATTGGCGCATTTTGAAGGACATTAGCTGTACACTGAATCCTTGTCAGGATATGGCAGTTATAACAGACTGGAGCGGTGTACAGCTAGGATGCTACTGACAGGATGGGCGGCCACCTGTGCTTGCATTCTTGTGCTAGTCAGTGGTAAAACAGATCAGATCCATAGACGTGACTTGTGTGTGACTAATGCTGCGTTCCTTTGGGCTCGTGAACTGGCGAACACGAGTTCATGAGTAGTAAATAACGTTCCGAAATCGTGTTTCAGGGCTGGAAAAACCTAGGCTTTTGAAGGAGAAATTCTAGGCTTTTTAAGGTTTTTTTAGGGTTTTAAATTTTATATTTTGTAAAGTGCTTTTAGGTGTAGCCTACCTACAGTGCAGAAATCCAACTGCATCATTAACTACACATGCCATGATGAAATTGCTGATTGAGTTAAACTAATGTGAAAAACAACCATTGTATTATTGTACTGACAATGTTGTCTGATGTATGTGGCACACACATTGCAAGTCAGCAGGATAACGCTATGTAAAGCACTGTATAAGAAGAATGAAGTATAGAATATGATACTTATCGGCAGTTGTTACTATTTACACTGATGAAACCCCTTTTGAGGCACGGCTTTAGTGAACATTGTATGCATATTAAATATAAAATGAATTGCGACGAGATTTTCCGCACTATGTTGTGATCATTGCTGAGGGTGCTGTACCAAAACAGACTCATAATTACTACTTGAGGAACGTGGTAAACACGAGTTCATGAGCCAAAGGAACGCAGTTGATTACACTCCCAAGTTCACAGATTCTAAGTCCCACTCCAGCTAAAAGTCACTGTACTCAACTGCAAATAGTAACAAAGCAATCGTAGATATCAGACTGCACCCACAGTGTGCAATCCCAGCCCCCACTTTGTGGCCGATATAAGACTCGTTCAACGCTTGCAATCAAACGTCTGCCCCTGTCATGTGCCGATGCATGGGTCAGTCCATTTTACAATTATTAGGAGTAATATATATTTTGCCCCAAAATTGCCCCTTCCCCTTTGGGGATCATCACCCCCACATAACACACTGTTCCTTGTGCCAAGCCCACTCATCATCCCAAACGGCGTCTCGATCAGTTCAGCCGTTTTTGTATAGGTCCCAAATGCTATGCTGTACAATGCATTGTCATTGGGAACGAAAACCACCAAATTTGCCTTCCCCTTTGGATTTTGTCACCCTGCCAGAGGAGGACCGATCCACGGCCATAGGCAACATCCACAACAGATAACATTGAGGTAATGGTTTGTTTGAACTGTTTCAAGTTCATGGTGTCAAAGCAGTCAAATTTGATAGGGAAGTCCTGCTTCTTAGTCTAAATCCGTCACATGATATTCAAACAATCCTCAGTGATCACACCAGAGATGTAATCAAGTCCAGTCAAAGTCTAAGTCCAAAAAGTCGAACTCAGTCTGAGTTGAGTAACTTGAGTATGTTGTCAGACTCTGGTATGACATAGGTGGTTTTGTATGCTAATGCACTGTACCATTGTGTTGCGTGGTGGCTTAGCAGTAGGGTGTTGGACTTGTGATTGACAGGTTGCGGGTTCAATTCCCAGCCGGTCTGCTTTCACATAACATAGGTCAACTCAGCCTTGCATCCCTCTGGGGTCGCTAAATTGAGTACATGCTTCGGTGGGGGGTTAAAGCGTGGCAGGTAACACTGTGTGAGCCCATATGGCATGTGAGTTTTTTATAGCGGTGAAGCATAAGTTATTGCTAACTGCTATACACTGTTTACTTGACTTACATTTACTTAACCACATCATCCAGTGTTGCATAGAGACGTCATTGAAGCTAATACGTCATACAGTTGCATACTGCACAGTCGTGTGATGATGTTGATGATGATGCTGATGATGGTGAAGATGATGGTGGTGGTAATGACGGTGGTGGTAATTTGTTGCGTATCAGGTATGTGATGAATGAGGAAATGACGACAGCATGTGCTACGTATGCTCAGTGGCTTGATGACTCAACACAAGTGTCTGCTAAAGACCTGGTAATATACCTGCCCTCTGTCATTGCCTTTCTTTCCTTGTGCCTGCCTTGCATGACATGCATAACTTCCTTTTGGACTGCCTCCACGGATTTTTGCCTTTACCGTTTCTTCTGAGCTACTCGGTTTTTGATTTTTTTCCTTATTATTGTTTCTGCACCGTGCGCTAGATTAAGCTGGCCATCTCGTCAGCTTTTTAGCACACGTTAATCTACAGTATCGTATCGTAACTACCTATCCAGCGCCTTGCGGGCCGGGGCAATCCCCCCTCATCCCTTCACTTCCCCACTTTTCTACCTTTTAGTCTATCTTTTAGTATCTTTTAATTTTTCACTTTTTCCCTTTCTTACTTGCTTCGTCTATTTTCTTGCTTTTATTCCTTTCCATTCTACCAGAATAGTCCCACTTTGTTTCCAGGCCGGATGTCGTAGGAGGTTTTTTGTATGTTGATTTTGTCTTATGTGTATTCTTTAGTTAAGGATGCGTGCGTGTTTTTGTCTTATTTGATTTAGTTTTGTCTTGTGATAACTCTAGTTCTCTCCCCCTGCTGTAGGCGAACTTTCCCTGTCCTGTGCGAGATCTGCAGCTGACGGGTGACCACTTATGTGGGTAAACCGTCCGCTATAGTTGAACCAACCAGGCCAACTCAGCCTTTCATCCCTTGGGGTTGTTAGATGAGTAGTAAGCTGCAATTGGATGTCTCCTACCTCAGTTAGGTGTGGCGACATCTTATGAATGCTTACGAAGGAAAGGTAGGCATGGTGCATTTGTAGGTAAAACTGTGTGATCCATGCCTGAGCACTTTGACATACATAGTATACAAATGGCGCTGTATAAATACTCTTCCTTTCCTTTAATACGTAGGTAGATGCCGCAAATTGTGAACGACCGAGTAGCGTGGTCTGTCACCTAGTGAGCCCTGCAGAAAATTTGGAAGTGATTAAGGTACCGTTTGCGTTCAGGAGTTGGGTGGGCCCAGGGAAACACCTGTTGCATATAGCGGACCGATTTGGGCGAATACTGTATTGTGTTCATTCAACACAATACAGCTTTCTAGTTATTGATGAAAATAGAACTCTGTCGACTGCAAACAGCAGTGAAATATTTGATCTATACGTTCATGCATGCGTGTGCGTGTGTAGAATGCGAGTATAGCGGTGGTGCAGCGTGAGTGGTTCGCGACGTCCAGTAGCAAGTTGACGACCGTCAGTCAGGTGGAGACGATGTTGACTTGTGTCCGTGACGTGTCCCAGAATCTGCTGGAGAACGTCGTCAACATGGCTGACAACAACGTCTGTACTCACTACACACACACCAACACATCGGGTCACTTTATCTTTCGCTAAAACCAAAGTCTATAACCAAAAGTCCGGTTTAAGACCTAATTAATGCAAAACGTGAAGTGACGCTAAACTTTGGTCCGAGACCAAAGTCTACAACCAAACTTACTGCTTAAGCCAAAGTTTAAGACCAAAGTTTGGTCTTAAACCAAACTTAATCTGAGCAATCCTGTCTTAAACCAAACTGTCCTAATGCATTTAGATGGGCAATTATCACTAATCTCTTAGAGTTAAGACCTTGGTCTAAAACCAAATCACTTTATTTTTCGCTTAATCTTAACTCTGTCTAAAACCAGGTTTTGGCCGTTCAGATTAAGCTTTGGTTTTAGACTAAGGTTTCAGACTTTGGTTTTAGTGAAAGATAAACTGACCAGTGGTACCACTTTCATACTTGTCACCATTACATGACGTTTGGTGCTCAAGCGAATATTGGATTCACTTTAAGGTGTTTTTTGGCGGTGTTCACATGTTCGGCTATAACTCCGCTGAAAGTGAACCGATTTGGATGAAATCTGGAGCACTCTGAGTACATTGCTGGGGGCCGTGTCCTGGCAGATTTTGGGCTCTATCCCCGCAGTAGCAATAGCTGGAGAGCCAGGCGAAATTTTGTTTTTGGTCAGGTAAGCAATGCACGATTTCACTGATTTCCATTTGGCCAAATTTCACGAAATTTCAACACAACACATTGATCGGTGTTGCGATGAAAACTTTCAAACAGAATTTTCAAAATTTTACCGTAAGAAGTTGTTTTTTGCCAAAAAAATTATGTTTTGCGGCTTCGGCTGCCGTAACTCCACAATGATTACAGATCACTACCAAAATAACTCTCAATGGGATGTGTAGTTTCCATTTCCATTCATTCTGTACAAGAAACCTTCCCAAATTTTCTGCAACGTACAGTGCGGGATGATGACACGGCAGATAACGCTGACGTCACTCAGTCACTGGCACCCAGTGACCCGAGTCATGTGACACTAGGCCTTGTCGAATGCAGGATTGATTGATTGATTAAGTTAGGTTTTTACTTCCCACTCGACACAAAGTAGGTCATTTCGGAGACGTTCTTCTCAGCCAATCTCTTGGCTTAGTACTGAAGAAACTAAACCCAACAAAACAAAAGCAAGCAATACAAGAAGAAACTGACCTAAGCTAACATGAAAGGACAAACAAAAGACAAAACCTAAATAAACAAAAAGAAATCTAAACCTAACTAACATGCAGAAATGTAGGAACTGCTTACTTGTATGCGTATCATTGTGCACAACTGTCGTACACAACACAGCACAGAGCAGTTCTGATGATCTTCCCTCTTATCCTCCAGACAAGCACCACAGCTCTGATGCTATCTATTGAAGGGGAGGGGTGTCGAATGCAGGAAGTACGAGTAACAGCTTGTGCATAGACAGCCGAGCGCTTCGAGTTGAATACTGTATTGTGGGCATTCCACAGAATACAGCCATCTCGTTATTGATGCATTAGCTTTGGTGGCTTTAAAGAATTGAATGAAATTATTGCATTTTGGAAAAGCTGAAAAGTTGATGATTGATTCAGTTGATGTGTAACCTGACCTTTGTACAACCAGGCCCAGCATATCTTACAGTGGTGAAATTTGACAGTAACCCAACCTTGTTTACACCGACACCATTTTACTGCCATTTTTCAATTCTATGCTAATTAGCCCTCAAAGACGTTGCTCGAGTAGTATGTTAGTGATGACAGTCTGTATTCCATTCCTGACACCCACACAACAGCGTGAGAGATGGCTAGCTTTATCTAGTGCATGGCCCAAAAACGAAAAAATAAGGAAAAAATAAAAACAAAAACCGAGTAGCTCGGAAGAAACGGTCAAGGCAAAAGTCTGTGGAGGCAGTCCGGGAGGGAGAACTGAAACTACGGGGGTTGGATTTGTGAAAGAGGTAGGTTTTAAGCCGGGAGTGAAAGAGAGATGGAGTTATAGATGTACAGATAGAGGTCACATGAAGGTCGGGTCAGGTGTGTGTGTGTTGATGCAGGGTAACACAGCTCTGCACTACGCTGTGTCACACGGCAACTTTGATGTGGTATCTCTGCTGCTTGACACTGGCGTCGTCGACGTGAACCAGTGCAACAGAGCAGGATACACAGCAGTCATGCTGGCCTCACTCGCAGAGGTACAGACAGACACACAGAGAAACGTGGTGCTGAGGCTGTTTCAGTCTGGCAACGTCAACCTCCAGGCATCACAAGTATGCACGCACGCACACGCTGTATATCTTTGTATCTCTTTGTCTGTCCATTGTTTTCACTGGCTGTGAAAATGAACTTACAATGTCTGTACCTCGTAAGTGATTATTATTCTAGGCTCGAAGAGTTTATGTTGTAAATACTCTACGGGGCATCAACGGTCTTCACGCATTCATCAATAACTCTGCTGAAAGTGAACCGATTTGGATGAAATCTGGAACAGTGTGAGCCAAATGTGGGGGCTGGCTCTGCCTCAAGTCTCTGTTTTCTAAATTTGTTTCGGTAGGCCGCCATTACTTGGGCCATGCCTCGGTTAACTTCCCAGCTGTAGAACATCACCGCCCCTTGGCCGGTACCAAGTTATACTGCTTGGTGACAGAGGCATATGGGTGTGAACAACTTGCCCAAGGTTGTTATGCAAGTAGGAATTGAACCCACGACCTGTTGATCGCCAGTCCAACGCTCTACCCGTTGTGCCACCGCACCACACTGAGACTTAAAAGTTACATCTGATTGCAGTGGCATCTTTGCATGTGAACCTCAGAATTCATCTTACCAGATACGCTGCTGCTGCTGCTGCTAATAACTACTAGTACTGGTTGTGTATAGGCTGGTCAGACGGCACTGATGCTAGCGGTAAGTCATGGTCGACTGGACCTTGCGGAGCTGCTGTTGGCGGCCGGTGCTGACGTGAACATACAAGATGAAGACGGCTCGACGGCGTTGATGTGTGCGTCAGAACATGGTCATGTGGAGCTGGTGAAGTTGCTGCTGAGTCAGCCCAACTGTGACGCTAACATCACCGACAGTGTACGTGTCACATCACATCTCCAGCCTATCACAGCTGAACACGGCCAGTTTGCATTGGATAGAAATAGTGTCAAAATAAAATGTCATCTCGTGACCTGCCCATGTGGTTGAGTGGTCAAAGCACTCAGGCGTCATGTTCAGTAGAGCGTGACGCGCTCAGTGCCCGGGGTTCAAACCTCAGCCCGGGCGCGTCCAGCGGCATTTGCCTACCAACAGCCTGATGAACAGGGAGATAATCCCAGGCAGGAAAAAGAGGGCTCGATGGTGTCCTCTATAAACTGTGACCATTGCTGATTAGCCGCGCAGATAAACGTGGCAACTCCACTGGCTGACAATGAATAAGTGCCAGTCAGGTGGCTGGTGCTCCATAACGACCAGTCGGGCTTAGCCAGACAGTTGGCCACGCTTAGAGGGTGAGCGTTATGTAACCAGTTCCCCTCCTCCCCTGATCTAGTGCATTGGACCTACATAAGGTTTCTGTGCTGACTGTTGCTGGTCCATACTGCTTCATCAGTCTGTCTGTGCTGGTTCAGTAAAGTCACCAAGACATGCATTCATATGCACGCATGTTCTATTTGCCATAGAAAATGAAACAATGGCCGCTTAGCAGAGAGATACATTCACTGCAGCCGGTTGCCTGTAGTCAAGCTTGGACAACTATTAGAAGACAGGTTTCAGACAATCCACTTTTAACTTTCAAAATACAGAAATTCTTAGAAGAGGAGCATGAGTTAGTTAGTTAGTTGGGAGTTTAACGTCTTTTTATCAGCACTATATCAGAAACGCAAGGTCAGGGGTTGGAGAGCTATCTCTACCCAGGAAGGCCAGCGATATATTAACCTCAACCCTGGCCGCCTTTTTGTTCAGCAGCCACCCAAAAAAGGAAAGGGATCGCATACACACAAAACTAAAGCGAGGTTTAGTCGCCTCCTACAACATCGGCCTGTTAATGGAATTAGACTATTCTGGTAGAATGGGAAGCGATGGAAAAGCAAGAAAATAGATGAAGCGAGTAAAAGGGAAGGTAAAAGATACTAAGAAGATAGAGTAGAAGGTGGGTAAGTGAACGGATAAGGGGGGATCGCCCCGTGCCCATGCGGCAGAAGAGGAGCGTGAGACAATAACCAGAGATTGGGACCGTATGTAAGCAGAGATGTCAGTAGTAGAATGACTACGTTGGGCTCAAGGTCAACGAAGGTCATTTCGTCAGTGGTTGTTACTTTGAGTCTGATACCTGGCACTGTGATTGTGATGAGTATGATGACCAGGATGATGATCAGTAGCTGTCGAGGGAATTTGTCCAAATGAGAACCCTATCATCCAACCTGCTGTGCCAGTTATTAACACACAGCAGCCGTGAGTGTGCAGTGTATCGAGTTGTCAGCAGCCGCAGCTGAGAGGCAAGTGTTGCTTGCTTGTAGGACGGCAGCACAGCAATGTCAATTGCCATGGACGCCGGACACCGAGACGTAGGAGTGATGCTCTACGCTCATGTCAACTTCCACTCTCCATCTCCCGTGAGTTGCCACTTAAACACTGTCACACTTCTGACGGCCAGATAAGTTGGATTTAATCTAATCTGGGATGCGTAAACAGTTTTGTGCATTGCTTTGTTGCATAGTGCTACCAGCGTACACAACATACTGCCTGTGGTGGCTCCACCTAGTGAATGTTTAGCTCACACAGTTTCACCATGTCACTTTTTTCATTTCAGTACCATGCCAACTTTAATCTCTTATTATGTAATCACCGATTAATTTAATGGTCAAACTTAATCGTCGATTAACCAAATTGTGCTTTTCCGTGCATTTTTGATCTCCATCATATTCCTGAGACGGATTCCTCCGTGGCAAAATGATGCATTTGCTTTGGTCAGATTTCTCTTTATAGCAAACAAAAAGCAAAAAACTGCATTATCAAATCGGCCATTCTTGAGTTAATTGGCAAAAAAATCAGCAGTTAAGATAATGAACGATTTAATTGATGATTGGCCGTTAATTGGTGGTGGAGAAACGACATTTGAGTTAATCAACAGTCATCCGCCGATTTTAAGTGGCGATTAAGCTAATGGGAGATTATTTCGCAGTGGAAAAACTGGCCGTTAGTCTGTGAAAGCAGCAGTTCTGAGGCACGGAGGGAGTTGTGAAGTAGCAAACAGAAACTTGTCTTGTCAACGAATGAACGTGAGTTGTTGTTTGTTACTTTGATGATAGTCGGTGAAGAAGAGAGCAGTCACCACTCACACGTCGTTCTCTACCCGCTCGTACCGGTATGTCTCAAATATTCTTTGCTGGTTACGCACGCCAACGGTGGTTGCAGGGGTAGGGTTGTCCCTGGCGTTTGTCTGTCTGTCTGTCTGTTCATCTGCACAATGTCTAAAAAATCTGCTGCACCTGGGATCACCAAACGTGACATAGAGATGTTCCACCATGAGTCCTGGAAACCCGCTTATTTGGGGTTGAAAGGTCAAGATTGCGAGGCACAAAAAACCAGTGCCAGTTTGGGTTGCACTGTTGTGAGTGCTGGCTTCTTCTGGCTTCGACAGCGTCAACGTACGAGTTTCCAGTTTTGTTGCTTGTACACATTTTCATAGTCTTGCAGTTGAGTGTTGTTGTTCGACATGTATTCTGTTCTGTCATTCATTCCCTCTGTAACATAAACTGCTATATGGTGATCAAACTATGGTAGAATTTTTGCCCAGTCTACTCCACTTAATGTGGCACGGTGATACTATAGATAGGGCAGTGGACTAGCAGTCTCTCTAGAGGTCGCATGGGTCAATCTTCTTACGTTTTGTTGTCACACAGCAACCGTAAGCAAGTCATTTATACACGGTTGTCTCTGCTCACCAAGCAGTAGAAATTGGTACTGGCTGTGAACATTGATGCTCTGAAGCTGGAATGGTAGCCTGGCAGAAAATAAGCCCCGTGTGGGCCCGGGGCAATCCCCCCTTATCCCTTCACTTTCCCACTTCCCCACTTTCTACTCTTATCTATTAATATCTTTTACTTTTCTCTTTTCCCTTTCTTAGTCACTTCATCTATTTTCTTGCTTTTCCATCTTTTTCCAACCAGAATTGTCCCACTCTATTTCCAGGCCAGATGTCGTAGGAGGCGACTAAACCTGGCTTTAGTTTTGTGTGTGTTGATTTTGTGTTATATGTATTTTTAGTTAAGGTTGCATGTTTTTTGTCGTATTTGATTTAGTTTTGTCTTGTGGTGTGATAGTTGTCTTCCTCGTTGTAGGTGCTAGCATAACGATTTAAATGAGCCTCTCGATCCCTTTCCCTTTGGGTGGCTGCTGAACAAAAGGGCGGCCAGGGTTGAGGTTAATATATCACTGGCCTTCCTTCACTGGGTAGGGATAGCTCTCCACCCCTGACCTTTTGTGTGTGATATAGCCATATTTGTGCTGAAAAGGGACGTTGAACTCCAACTAACTAACTAACTAACTAACTAACTGTCTGCAGTGTTCCATTGTATGCACATTACATTATGTTGCTACTGCATGAAAGTGTCTGCACTGGCAGCATTCGGCGACGTTTGTATTGTAAACCTGTGTGTACCATAGATGATGAGATTTTAAGGGTGTGGAGAAGAGTGTGTATTATCAAGTTTCATTTGGAAGTGTCTGGAGTCTACATGTCATTGGCAAATTAAAATAGAGTAGCCAAGAAGTTTGTGATAATGCGCGTTAAGAATTGAAACATGGTATAAGTAAGAAAGTAAGAAATAAAATTTCATGTCGGCGCCATTAACGTCTAGTCACAGACCAAGTGTCATCGCGGCCCTGCTAACCAAACAAGCGTTTTAAGCGATCGTTTAAATTGTCCGAAGGTGATGTCTGGTTGCCGAAACTTTTCAGGCAGACTTTTCTACAGCGTTGGCCCGGCAGTGGCAAAACAGCGGTCGTCGAACTGGTTACGTGTGTAATGATGTTATGTGGTGTGTAGTGGCAGCAAAAAATGAATGTCATTTGATGAGATGACGTCGACAGCACCGTGTCACGTGACGTGCTATCCTCCTCTTCCTTCTGTTGCTGCTGCTGATTGTGACGGTGATGTAGTGATGATGACCTCGCACGTATGGAGACTGACTGTCAGTGTCCCAGCTCTGTCACTGCAACAAGACTACTACTACTTCTACTTCTTCTGCCACTTTGAGTTTCTGTTAAAGAGCTTTTTCTGGAGTAGAGTAGTTGCTTAAGGACTGGATGGTAACCCTGGGCTTGGGGACGATAGGAGCTGGTTTCATACAGACCAGGGGCCCGATTTTCAAAATTTCCTAAGATGATCCTAAGATTAGGAGTTACGATCTCCTAAGATATTACGTTCATAAGTTAATTTTCAAAACTTATCTTAGTATATCGTAACTTTCTCACAAGTTTTTCCTAAGATAATCGTCTTAATTAAATAAAGCAACCATTAAAACCATTAACCGCTAATTAAAAATAGCAACCATCCATATGAGTACTGTCGGGTGGATGACTTACCGTCACCTGCAGGCTGTACAGGCGTACACTAGGATCAGCTTCGGGCCTAATGCTCTGTAACGAGTATGGGAAGCCTTTACCTTTTTTACTTGGCCAGAGTTGCGGGTTAGCTTGTTTTCCAGAACCTGCAGGTGGTCCGTGTTGCTGGAATGAATGAGATGTTTTGCCTGTCTCTTGCCCAGCAGCTTCAAAGCACTGAAAATCTATTATAACAGTACTGATACTTGCCACGTTGTCCTCTGGGCCGTCTTGTGTGTGTATCTGTTCTTGGTTCAGTCTTGTAGTTTCTTCCGTATCTATCGTAGTGCTGTTTGCCATATCGTACATGCAAAGCTGTAGTCTCAACACTTAATGCACTAGTAGCAGTGTATCGCGTTGTATCTTGTATGAGTTGTATGCACAGCTGATTGCTTTGATTAAAGGCCGCACTGCTTATCTTGTGACGGTGGCATATTGTATCGACTTGTAATTTTTCACTGTTTACATTTTAATTAAAATTATTTTCAGTCAGCCTAGTTTAACTGATTCCCCAACGCAGAACTTTTGGGGGATAAATGGAGTAGGTTTTTACAGTTGAGTTA
>Ga0209363_1001226_pt1 | contig 11942 bp, 5 predicted proteins | sample WorMetexBAHAMAS3_FD_187385 | JGI IMG/M metagenome (GOLD analysis project Ga0209363, IMG submission 187385) | Marine gutless worms symbiont microbial communities from Max Planck institute for Marine Microbiology, Germany - Inanidrilus exumae... | ecosystem: Host-associated > Annelida > Digestive... | reverse complement strand
TGATCAACCCTATACACAGTTTTGCGTTTTTTCGACATTTCGTGACAAAATAAAGTGATTAAACGTGGTTTGTCGTATTGAAATGTTTTGTCCCAAAATGACTGTCGGACACCGTGAAAGTGCCAAGTCCCACGCTGACACCTGATCGGTAATAATCATGGACTGGACTGACCTAATTGCCCTGATCTATAGACGTACCGCACTTCCTACATTGAAATAGACGTTTGCAAGGCGAGATGATAGAGGTTTTTAAAATAGTACATAATTTTTATGACTCACGTGCTGTGGTAAAACTTAATTTTCACCCCTTTTGTACAATTAAAGGCAATAAAGTTAAATTACAAAAATTTAATTGTCACTACAATATTAGACAATACTCATTTGTTTCCCGAGTTGTTAATATCTGGAATAGTTTACCAGATTACGTTGCGTAGGCTGACTCTCTTAATGCATTTAAGAATTGTCTTGATAAATACTGGACTAATCAACATGTTGTTTGTGACTACAAATCAGATCTAAAAAGAGCATGTTTGTGCTTAATGTTATGTTATTTGAGATGCGGGAAGAGAGGAATTCCTGCGCCCGTAACATCACATTGGATTGGATTGAAACTCGTTGGATAGGTCAATGTTAACGGCAGAACTCGGTTGGCCAATGGCTTCAGCTTGCAGATTGGAGTGAACCAATTAGCGAACGGCGATTCTCGTTTTGATTCAGTGAATCTGTTGCACAGCCAAAAACCCATCCTTCTTGTTCGGAGCCGCTGGAGATTTCGGACGTGCTTGCCATACGATTGGGCTACCTACATCAACATCTTCATTTCGAATCTTTTATAACATTCCAGTATTCAGGTAAGTTAACTGATACAGATTCTGTCATGATTTTAAACAGGGCCAGTAACCTTATACCAGTAGCTAACTGTTATTTTCAGTTCGACGTAGGCCCAATCATTGTTCTAACGAAATGGCTGTCTAGTTAGTGGAATACCAAATTCGTGGAACTCATAGGGGCCTAACACTTTTCTGTTCAAATATGTTGCACTATTGTCAGTTGGGTGGTGTGACGTTATATACGGTATGCCGCGTTATCGGGTTCCGAACATGTATATACAGCAATTTGATGATGGCGCCGATCTTTTAGTTGGAAAAGAATAAAGAAAAAGAAGAAAAGAATGATATATGTTATTACGGGCAGTATTCGGGAAGCATAGCGTCAGCGTCGTTTTTTTTTCGCCTACTAGGGGAGATTTCGTCGTTTTCGCTGATGTGATGGTCTTTGATTGTAGCTACATCCTAAAATGTCATAGATACCAAGAATTACGGACACTTCGCCTACGGGACACTTCGCCTACTGGTACTGGTCATTTCGCCTACGAGACATTTCACCTACTGGACAGTTCGCCTACATATTGCTCATTTTGCGAACAAGACTACCAATATAAAATCGGCCGGGGTAAAATGCGGATCTGCGGATGTGCGGATATTGTAACCGGTAATTTGCGGAGCAAAGTTGCGGGGAAAATCTGCGGGTGTAACGGGTAATTTGCTGATCCAAAACTGCGGATACTACATTGATCGAAAGTTTTGCTTAAGTTCAGCGTAAGGTTTTCTTCAGATGTTCCTAAGTCAGACCGTATCCTATGTTTTTTATAACAAACACACATCTACATATAATAATCAAATTGTAAAGATGCGTGGCCACGTGTGTTGCTTATGTGGATGGACGGGCAGCAGGCGACGAGCGCAGACTGGCTGCAGGCCAAAATAGGAGGATCGGGCTGTGGCGGACAAGTCAAAATTGCGATGTCACGCCACCGGCATGGTTTACGAGGACGGGCGTGCGGGTACAAGCAATCCCGTTGCAGAGCGGCGTGACGGATTGTATTATTCAATGTTTGTGCGAATGCAACATAAAGCAAATATAATGTTACACATCTGATTTTATTTCGGCAGTGTTGTAGACAAAATAAGCAATCTGTAGGCGAACTGTCCAGTCGGCAAAGTGTCCAGTTACCAATAACAACGTTGGAGACTAGAATATTGCGCGATGATTTAAAACTCGATGATTCTAGTGGTAAATTGACGATTTTTTATAAAGACCCAAAAATTGCGAGCAATAAATCGACCCTTACTTTTTATTTATCAATGATTATACCCCTCTTCTATTATATTGCCCCAAAATAAGCTTTTTCCTTGTTTACGCAGCTGAATGCATGATGAATACTAATATTTATTGTTGTCAGTATGACACCGTGCGTGATTGTCTGGCAGTTAAGCAGTAGAACATTTAACTGACCACTGATTCTTAAACTCGGGCACAATATCTAAATTTGATTGGGCCAGATTTTTAATACTTGTCCTAGTTTTTGCATCACGTGACTTTGAACTTGGCAAGAACGTAAATTGTGACGAGTCGACTGTCAGTCCTATACGGTGCTAATTTATTAAAATTTTGCCACCAAACATATCTTTGGAATCGGTGAAGCTAGGCACTTCAAATTTCGTTTATTGATAGATGTAGATGAGTACTTGTGCATGCATGATATATTACTTTTGGAAGGGATGTATTCAGAGTCGTGACATCTAAGAATAATGTTGCTGGCCCTGTGTTAAGCTGTCGTCTTTACTTCGTTTTATTATTATTAGAATAAGTGCACATTTTTTATTTGAATTAATTATGGTCGTCCGCCCTTGCTTTGGTGAGAGCTAAAACCGTTATATCCTGAGGCTGTTTTCTTTTCTACATTAATTTTTCAAAGCATTTAGTCAGGCATATCTGAATGAACTTTTAACGAGCTTTCCATGTGGTGTGACTTGAATTGCAGGAGAAAATGTTTCCTGTTTATTTTACTAAAGTACTTAATAGAAATTTAGCCCAGTGTTAGACGCAAATTTTTTTTGCCACAATTTGGCTGCATGAAAGGACTGTAGAAAAATCAAAAATAGTGTAGTGTTAAATATTAAGCTAGAGATTTTTATTTAAAACCAGCAAGTTCGGGCGGCCATCAGCATTCTAGATTCATTTGATTTTAAAAAATGGTATTCACTGTGTGATGCTATGCTAGCACATTATATGCTGTCATCGTGTGTTCGTCTGTTTGTCTGTCCATCACTAGTCGCAGTTATACAAAGTTATACAAAGGTGGTTAAACCTAAGGTCACACAAATAATGCCGTATGATAGCACAAGGACTCTATAGTTTGCTGGTGTCAAATATATTGGCGAAATTCAAACGGGGTCACCGTCAACGGATGCCACAACTAGAGGTGGGGTAGATTCAGATAGGCAATTTTCAACCAGTATCTCGCTATACCTCCAAAATGGTGCAAGATAGATAGTTACTATGGAAGGCTAACAGGAACTCAAAGCGCTGTATCAAATGACGTTATTTTCAGCGACTTTGGCTGACCCCAAACTACACCATTTTCTAAATTTTGTATTCCTTTTCATATCTTTGTAGTGACTTCAGATTTGGTAGGCAGGTCGACAGTAGCAAGTCCTAGCCCGAGGATGACAAGTCATCCCTGAAAGGGGCGTGGTCAGGTCACATGAATCATTTAAATTTTGGTGGACAACAGCCATCTCTGGAACAGATGAAGCTAGAGTGATCACATTTTGTACAACTGTAGGCTATAGCAAGTCCCAGCATACGGAGGATGAATTACCCTCAAAAGGGGCATGGTCAGGATTACGTTGCCCACTTTAAATTTTCAGGCTCACAGTGATATCTCTGTAATGGCTAAAGCTAGGGTAGTCAAATTTTGTAAAAGGTTGACTATATTATATCCTAGCCCAAAGATCACCGACCACCCCCAAAGGGGCGTGGTCAGCGTCAAATGACCAATTTTTCTTTCAATTTCGGCATCTGCAATTGTATCCCGAACGTCTGATGTGACAGTCACCAAGTTTTGCATGCAGGTAGTTTATATCAATTGCTTGGCTTTCGATGACAGACAACTTCGTAATGGGCGTGGTCGTGGTCAAGTGAGCCGTTTTTTAAAATTTTGTTTCAGTTATCTTTGAGTTGATGAAGCTAGGCAATTCAAATGTTGTGCTGATTGATACATAGAAGTACTAGTGCATGCATGATATATTCCCACAGAAGGGGATGTGCGATGTGTCACGTGACCTCCTTAAATTTTGGGAAACAAGTGATAATATCTCGTTAATAGTGCACAGTAGTGACATGGTTGCTGCAGAACACTAATAGGAAATTTTATGCGGCTCACAGAATGGCACTGTTGCCAATGCCCCGGAATGATCTTGAAGGTCACATTGCTGTTTCAAACTTTCTGATTCTCATACCTCGTGAAATATGGCATGAATTTACTAATATAGCGTGTCATGCAGTCCGTCTGCAGTAGCAGATATTCTTATGATTTTTGTGATTTATTGATTTAATTTAACATAATTTGAATATTATCATTGATTGATTATGTTACTGTATGACAGCAGTTTTACAGGTATGATTTCAGGTAAACATGTCAAAGGTAAAAAGTAAATTTGCAAGTGCGAGAGTGGTAAAAGTGCGAGTCAGATGGCAGGCAGCACTTTTAGTTAACATGGTTAAGTGAAAGTGCTGCCATATTTACAATGTTTGTGGTACTTCTGGTTAACATTGTGAGGTCTTGTTACTGCATTAGTGTGAAGCTACAGCTAGTTGTGCATATGCGTGTAATTATGTCAGTATTGGGTGGAGAGGTTGACAAATGAAAACTTGAATGAGTAAGAGTACAGACAACCACTAAGCGCAAATATATATAAATGTATACAGAAGCTATATCGGTGTATCACAGCAGTGTCACTGAGTCGACTACATTGCTGATCATACTCATAAACTCTAAGCAAACTATTTATATATGGAATGCTCAGATTTTTTTTACTTGTCTTATGCTTGGTACATTTTTTGTATCAATCAGGTGATTATCTACGGTGCAGTTTGAGTTGGTAAGATACCAGCTGTGGTATTTCACTATCATCTTCCATTGGAATCAGGTTCTATTCTGCTCTTTAGCCATCCTCGATCTGAGGGTTGGCTACACCATGGATGTACTTTCTCCGTTTATTTCTGTCCTGTTATTCTGATTGACTTTTACACTGGAAGTCTGTATACATATTGATCTTGTCTATTTAGGCCATGTGTACTCTTCTTTGCCTGCATGCACCTAGCATTGTTCCTTGCATTATCTCTTTTTCCAGGCAACTCTGTTGTTTCCTCATGATGTGACCGTAGTAGGCTAGCTTTTTGCTTTGACAGTGTTTAAAAGTTTTCTCTTTACACCAGTTTTGTTAAGAACTTACTTATTTGTTTTCTTTGCTGTCCACAAAACATGGAGACTCTTTCTCAAGCCTTTTATCTCAAAGGCACCAAGACATGTTTCTTCATTCTTTCTGAATGTCCAGCTTTAACAGCCGTACGTTGCTACATGTCAGACTAGCACTTTCATTAGTCACATCTTTGTTGAAATCAGTATGCATTGACTATTACATATTTTCTGCAGTGATCCGCTATCACCTGACCCCTGTTTAACCTGGTATGGAATTCCGCCTTACACTCACCACCTTCTGTAAGTCCTTTTGGCAACAGAAACACATTATTTGAAGTTTCAGTAGTCACTTTTAATAATTTTTGTTCATAGAGTCAATATCACTTGACTGTGTGAGCAAAGCTGGCAACAGCTGGTAGTGCTGACGGCTGGATCATGTACATTGCATCAGCACTGTTGGTGCATCAACTATGCCTATGCTTTGTCCTATGCTCTTGTAACCATATGACTACAGCCGTGTTTCATAGTCAGATGTTTGATGATTTTTCAGCAATGCTGGGACAGTTTTGTTTAGTTCAATTCGATGCTTCTTTGTGCTAATTTTCTCTTCATGTGACATGAAGTTCATGTGTCTTTAAACATGCATACATCTGAGCTTTTCAGCTAGTGGTTTTATTTACCATGCTATGTGTCAGTAAATCTTTGTTGTCGTCAGTAGTCTTTGTTAAAACTACTGTCTACTATCGCACTGCATGCTCTGCTGTTCCCTTGCTGTGGCTTAGGGCTACTGCGAGTCTTGAGATTTGCGGCTGTGCCATGAATGCCCGCAGCTGTGGCATCTGCCATGTTAATTAGTGTCGACGTGTAGTGTGACCGACAGACATTATATGGAAATTAGTAGTATAAGATGCAAAATAATATTGTCACACATTCACACAATAAAACAGCTGTCCTTATAAGGTACAATATCATATTACTATCTTCATCACCTGGTCCTGTAAAGAACTTGAGGGCTGCATTCATGTTACACAGGCATTTGTATTGGTTTTAGCATTAGCTTTTTGTGTTGTAACATTTTTTACGCGTGCGACGCTATGCTAGCGCGGTACTTGCAGTCATTGCGTATTGAAATTTGTGCTCAAAGTGACCCATACTTTTTTCGAACAACGATTTTGATGAATATTCGCTCATTGTACCTCAATCGTGAGAGTTGGTGATAAATGTTCAATTAGCAGTAACAGGAAGTCGACCATGCGCTTTCTAACGTGCCATAAATGAACCGTGTATGTTACCCTTAAGTTCCGTAAAGGGTGGGACAAAACACATTTTGCTGTTTTTGCCCGTAAAATTCAAGTTCTATCTAAAGTAGTCTGCCGTGAAGTTGCTTTATGTGAAGACTTCCAGAGCCATAGTTGTAGCTACATTATTCCTTCATTCAGCGGTCCATAGACGGATAGCGAGCGACGTCTTATGAAATTTGCACTTAAAGTGACACACCCCCTCATAAACACGTTTGACAGATTTTGCGTAATAGTGCCTCAGCCACGAGAGCTAGCAAAAAAAGTTATCATCAACTAGTAACAAGTTGACAATGCGCTTTCCATCGAGCCATAGATGAACCCTGTGCATCACATCTAGGTCCCCCAAAGACTGAAAAAGTGGCTCAAAGCTAGTTCCATATCTTCGTTGCAGGTAATCATAGACAGTTCAAATTTTGTCATTTTAGTATTGTTCGGTAATCATTTAAAGGTTTATCATTTATTTTTTAGTTATCTGGACCCATTTCCCAGTGTTGCCTGCATTGCCAATGATCGGCACAGTTTTCATGATCCAGTTTATGATGCTTTTGCATGCTAAGTTTTTCTTTACAAAACTTCAGTGTCTTTGAATAAACATCACTTCAAGCTTTTCTACGATGCTGTTTATGGAGAAATGATTTTTTTCCGACCGTATCGGCACTGACTGTGTGAGCACAGCTGGCTACAGCTGGTAGTGCTGACGCCTGGATGATGTACACAGCCTCAATGCTGCACATGCATCAATTATGCCCGTTTTTTGTCCTATGCTCTTGTTAACAGATGGTCTGAAACTTTAGCCGTATTTCATAGACAGACGTTTCAGGATCTGTATCAGCAATGCTGGGACAGTTTTGTGTAGTCCAGTTTATTGTGCTTCTGCATGCTAATTTTTCCGTCTCAGGCATATCACTATGAGCTTTTCAGATACTGGTCTTGTCTTGTCTACAACACTGTCTATCAGTAAATGTTTGTTCTTGTCAGTGGTCTTTTGTTCAGACTAAGAAATTTTACCCTACACTCTCCTGTCTACTATTGCACTCCATGCTTTGCTGCCCCGTCAATGCTGTGCGAGTTTGCAACTTTCCTCTCGCTGCGGTGTGAGTCTGCAATCTTCGTCTGCGATCGATGCCCACGGCTGTGGCGTGTACTAGGCTAACACCAGTCGCAAGTCCTACTGTGCAGTGTGACCGACATACATCATATGGAAATTAACAGTATAAGATGAGAATAATATTGTCACACAATAAAACAGCCATCCTAGGTACAATATCAGGCTACAATTTTTTTGCTGTCGTCTCTCTGCAGAGCGAGTCTGCAATTTTTGGCTGTGCAAAAAGGTAAATGCTGTAATATAATAGTACTCCGTGCTTTGCTGTCTCATCGATGCGGTGCGAGTCTGCAATCTGCAGTTCAAATGAATCGCAATTATAATTATTTAGAAGAAATCGCCAGTGTTAGTTACTTTACCTGAATCAGACCTCCAGTCTATATGTGAAATGTGATCTCTCCTAATCTCTGACTAGTAAAAATCTTAGGACCACTGTACATGGTGGAACTTCTTGGAGACAGCAGGGAAGTTTTATTCCACGATGGATGCCCGCAGCTGTGGCATGTTCTAGGTACCGTCAGTCGCAAGTCCCACCCTGCGGTGTGACCGACATACATCATACGGAAATTAGGAGTATAAGATGAGAGTAATATTGTCGCACAATCACACAATAGAACTGCCGTCCTTATAAGGTACAATATCAGGCTATACATTTTTAAAGGCTATCTTGATTTCCTGTCTTTAGAGTGACGGCAAGGCTGATTACAGTGGGAATGAAAAAGGTTGTGCACATTGCAGTTAATATTGCGTCTGCAGTCTTTTTCTTTACAAGCGTTCTGTCAACAGGTACTTAACTTGTAATCATTTCAGCTGGTGGCTTTATTTGCCACGTTATTTGTGTACAGCGAATATTTTTTTCATATCAGTAGTTTGTACACAAAGGTAAATTCTGTAATATAATAGTACTCCATGCTTTGCTGCCTCAACGATGCGGTGCAAGTTTATTGCTGTGCCCTTGCTGCGGTGAGAGTTTGCAATCTTTGGCTGTGCGATGGATACCAGCAGCTGTGGCATGTGCTAGGCTACCGCCAGTCGCAAGTCCCCCCTTCAGTGTCATCAGCTGTGTCCGACATACGTCATACGGACATTAGCAGTATATGTTGCAACGTAATATTGTCACACAGTGTGTAAAACAGCCATCCTTATAAGGTACAATATCAGGCTACGCATTTTTAAAGGCTATCTTGATTCTCTGTCTTTAGAGTGAGGGCAATGCTGATCACATGGGACATGAAAAAGGTTGTGCACAATCCAGTTTATAAGTGTTCTCTCAACAGGTACTTAACATGTAATCTTTTCATTTGGTCGCCTTATTTACCACGTTATTCATGTACATGGAAAATTTTTTGATATCAATATTTCGTACACAAAGGTAATTTCTATAATATAATAGCACTCCATGCTTTGCTGCCTCAACGATGCGGTTCAAGTTTATTGCTGTGCCCTTGCGGCGGTGAGAGTTTGCAATCTTTGGCTGTGCGATGGATGCTCGCAGCTGTGGCATATGCAAAGGCCAGTCGCAAGTCGCACCCTGCAGTGGGATCAACTGTGTGACCGACATACATCATATGGAAATTAGTAGTATAAGATGCAACAGGTACCTAACTTGTAATCTTTTTAGCTGGTGGCCTTATTTGCAAAATTGTTTGTGTACAGGGATTTTTTGATGTCAGTAGTTTGTACAAAAAGGTAAATGCTGTAATATAATAGCACTCCGTGCTTTGCTGTCTCATCGATGCGGTGCGAGTCTGCAATCTGCGGCTGTACAATGGATGCCCGCAGCTGTGGCATGTTCTAGGTACCGTCAGTCGCAAGTCCCACCCTGCGGTGTGACCGACATACATCATACGGAAATTAGCAGTATAAGATGAAAATATTGTCACACAATCACACAATACAACAGCCGTCCTTATGAGGTACAATATCAGGCTACACATTTTTAAAGACTATCTTGATTCTCGGTCTTTGGAGTGAGGGCAAGGTAGATCACAGTGGACATGAAAAAGGTTGTGCACAATGCAGTTTATATTGCGTTTGCAGTCTTTTCTTTACAAGTGTTCCGTCAACAAATACTCATCTTTTAATCATTTTGGCTGGTGGCCTTATATGCCACGTTATTTATGTACAGGGAAAATTTTTTTCATAACAGTAGTTCATACACAAAATGTAAATTCTGTAATATAATAGCACTCCATGCTTTGCTGCCTCGTCGATGCAGTGCAATGTTGCTGCGGTGCAAGTCTGCAATCTGCGGCTGTACAATGGATGCCCGCAGCTGTGGCGTGTGCTAGGCTACCGCCAGTCTAAGTCCTACCGTGCAGTGTGATCAACTGTGTGACCCGACATGCATCATACGGAAATTAGTATAAGTTGCAAAATAATATTGTCACACAGTAAAAACAGCCATCCTTATGAGGTACAATATCAGGCTACACAATTTTAAAGGCTATCTTGATTCTCTGTCTTTAGAGTGAGGGCAAGGCTGTTCACATGGGACATGAAAAAGGTTGTGCACAATCCGATTTATAATGTGTCTGCAGTCTTTTTCTTTACAAATGTTCTGTCAGCAGCTACTTAACTTGTAATCATTTCACTTGGTGGCCTTATTTGCTACGTTATTTATGTACAGAGAAAGTTTTTCTGATATCAGTATTTCGTACACAAAGGTAAATTGTATAATATAATAGCACTCCATGCTTTGCTGCCTCAACGATGCGGTGCAAGTTTATTGCTGTGCCCTTGCTGCGGTTTGAGTCTGCAATCTGCTGCTGTGCGATGGATGCCCTCAGCTGTGGCATGTGCTAGGCTACCGCCAGTCGCAAGTCCCCCTGCAGTGTCACCAACTGTGTCCGACATACGTCATACGGACATTAGCAGTATAAGATGAAAACAATATTGTCACACAATCACACAATAAAACATGCAATGTGAAGTGTAACTACAACATTATGTATGAGGCACACACTTCTTCATACTTGTCTGTTTGTTATTTAGACACAGGAGTTGACCCCAAAAAGTCGACGTTAGTATTTCAAGTCAAATCGGTTTGCTTCATCTCAGTGCAGCTTACGTCAAGTTGAATTCAGATGGAATAACTTACTTTTGATTTTTGAAGTTGATTTATAAGAGTTAACTTTGTCTGACTTTAATCTCAATTAAGTCAAAGTTTAACACATTTTGCAGTTCAAATGAATCGCAATTATAATTCTTTAGAAGAAATCGCCAGTGTTAGTTACTTTACCTGAATCAGACCTCCAGTCTATATGTGAAATGTGATCTGTCCTAATCTCTGACTAGTAAAAATCTTAGGACCACTGTACATGGTGGAACTTCTTGGAGACAGCAGGGAAGTCTTATTCCATGATTTATGATTAGTTATCAGTGATGATGAGCACCAGTGCAAGAGGTTCAAGGGGGTCCACGCACCCCTTATAAATTTACATAGAGTTCTTGACCCCTAAAATGTAGTCAGTATCAAAATAATTTTTTATCAAAGTGTCATCAGATCGAAACTTGATTACGGTTGTATTGTATATGGTTTGAAAAGAAATTCTTATCTGATAATGCTGGAACCTATTCAGAATCATGCACTAAGATTATGCCTTGGAGTGTTCCAAACTTCCCCGGCATCCCGTATTAGCGTATGTGTAGTCCAGTTTATGATGCTTCTGATTGCTAATTTTTTCCTTCTCAAGACTGTCTTTAAACATGCATATCACTTTGAGCTTTTCAGATACTGGTCTTATCTACTATGCTGTATATCAGGAAATGTTCGTTCTTGTCAGTGGTCGTTTGTTAAAACTAGGGACTTTGATCCTGGACTCATTTGTCTACTATTGCACTCTATGCTTTTCTGCCCCGTCAATGCGGTGAGAGTTTGCAGTCTTTGGCTGTGCGATGGATGCTCGCAGCTGTGGCGTGTGCTAGGCTAACGCCAGTCGCAAGTCGCACCCTGCAGTGCGATCAACTGTGTGACCGACATACATCATACGGAAATTAGTAGTATAAGATGCAACAGGTACATAACTTGTAATCTTTTCAGCTGGTGGCCTTATTTGCAAAGTTATTTGTGTACAGGGTTTTTTTTGATGTCAGTAGTTTGTACAAAAAGGTAAATGCTGTAATATAATAGCACTCTGTGCTTTGCTGTCTCATCGATGCGGTGCGAGTCTGCAATCTGCGGCTGTACAATGGATGCCCGCAGCTGTGGCATGTTCTAGGTACCGTCAGTCGCAAGTCCCACCCTGCACCTTGGTTATATCTCACATTT
>Ga0209363_1001225_pt1 | contig 11944 bp, 13 predicted proteins | sample WorMetexBAHAMAS3_FD_187385 | JGI IMG/M metagenome (GOLD analysis project Ga0209363, IMG submission 187385) | Marine gutless worms symbiont microbial communities from Max Planck institute for Marine Microbiology, Germany - Inanidrilus exumae... | ecosystem: Host-associated > Annelida > Digestive... | reverse complement strand
ATATTACACTATAATAATGCGGTTTCCGATGCCATGGAGATATGCTTTATAATTATACAACACATCTTGATCAGACCAGAACTTATCTAAGCGCCGTTTAAAGGTATTAACCGTTACTGCAGAAACTAGGCCTAGGCCTACATAATCGGATAAACTGTTCCATAATAACACGGTTAGTATAAGTATATTTCCGCAAGTCATAATGACAGTGGTGTTGAGCAAGTTTGTACTTGTTAGTCCTAGTCCTTATGGAGTCTTCTGATAATTCAATGAAATTGAAATAAGGAACACATCATACACTCCTTTAATTATTTTGAATAGTTCTATCATAACACCTCGATAATGACTATATTTAAGTGTAGGTAAATTTAAATTCTTTAACCTATCACTGTAAGATTTGTTAGACAGTTCTATAATTAATTTTGTAGCCCTTTTCTGTACCCGTTCTAGTTTATCAATGTCAGTTTTTCTTTTGGGGTGATATGCTGTTAGCATATTCTAAATGAGATCAACGTAATGACTTATACAAGATTACAAAGCAATTTCCAGAAATGTAAACAAAATTTCTTTTAATTATACCCAACGTCGTGTAAGCTATTTTTACCTTTTCACTCACATGTTTATCAAATAATAGTAAAGAGTCACAGTAAACTCCCAGATCCTTAATTTCTTCCACTTTTTCCAGCACTGTGTTGTTCATAACATAAATAGGTAACGCGCTTGCATTTAACTGTCTTTGGTGATAAAAGGAAATAACCCTACATTTTTATTTAATTTAAATTGTATTTATCATTTATCTCACACTCGAGAGAAAAACAGGCCACATCAGGACAGACGCATTTGCACTTTGTAGACAGATTCAACATTCTGTAAAGCAAAAATGGAAATTATACACATTCACGTCCACATAAGTACTCATAAAATTATGCAGTTCTGATATAATGCACTTTCAAACAAAACAACTGGGAAATACACAGTCACAAAAGCAGTAAAAAAATAAACTATTTGCATATTACATAAGAAGCTCAGCTATCACAAAGGGACCACACGCCGCACTCTCTCTGTAGAAATCTTGTCAACCGAAAATTGCATTTGAAAAAGCATGCAGTAGGTAAACGAACACATCGTAGGTAATACATGCAACTTTTCCCGATGTATGGGAGTGATAAAGGTTTCAAACAGCATACCGGGTCATACTGAATACCGTCGTGCATCACTCATCAACCTCTACCAACATGGCAAATTTCACTGAAATCAAAAAAAACTGTTTGTGGACGGACGGATGTATGGATGAGATCCACTTTATTAGGTTGACTCAGAAGAGTCGACCTAGAACTGGGTCACGTGACCCTACCCACGCCTATCGGGGACAATTTGTCATCCAAAAACTAATGCTTGACATTTTCAACCTGCATACAAAATTTGACGACTCTAGCTTCAGCCATTCCAGAGAAACGCTTGCGATACAAAAATATAAAATGGGTAACATGACCTGACCACGTTCCCTTATCCCATTATGGGGAGTTTTGAAATCCGTAGGATATAACTTTATACAGCCTATACCTGTGTACCAAACTTGACGACTTTATCTCCAGCCGTTCTAGAGATGTAATTGGGGCCAAAGTGATCACGTGACCCTGGCCACGCCCATTCTAGTCTAGCGGAGGTTTGTCATCCATGGGCTAGGAGTCGACATTTGACAACTCTAGCTTCAGGCGTTCCAGAAATATAACTGGAGCCTAAAAAGTAAAAGGATCTGCACGTGACCTCACCACGCCCTTTTTATTTGATATCTATTGGCTAGTTCTTCAACCTACCTACCAAATTTGAAGTCTCCACTATGTACAAAGATATGAAAGGCAATAGTCAGGGGTTATTCAAGGTCAGCAGAAAAACATTTGCTACAGCACATATGAGTTTCTATTAGCCTTCTATAATGATTGTTCCTATCTTGCGCCGTTTCTGAGCTATAGATAGATATTGGTTAAAAATTGCCAATTTTAACCTACCTACCTGTATTCGGCGCCCTAGTTGGGTATGAGGGTGGCGCAGTGGCGCAACGGGTAGAGTGTTGGACTTGCGATCAACAGGTCGTGGGTTCAAATCCTACACGAGGCAAAAGCTGCGTAACCACCTTAGCAAATTGTGCACACCTATGTGCCTCTGTCACCAAGCAGTATCACTTGATACCAAAAAAGGGGCGGTGATGCTCTGCGGCTGGGAAGGTAACCGCAGGTCTGGCGGAAAGTAATGGCAGCCTACTGCCGGGTGGATGACTTATAGTCACCTGCGGGCTGACTGCCTGTATACCAGGATCAGCTCTAAGCCAAACGCTCGGTAACTAGTAAGGGAAGCCTTTACCTTTTTAGCTAAGACTGACGACATCAGAATTTTGTCTAGATATTTGGCGTTAGAAAACTACATTCCCTGCGCTATCGTGTGGCATTATTTCTGAGATCCAACGTTTAACCATTTTGGTACAATACTGGCTTGTGACAGAGAGACGGCTAGACGGACGGACGAACAAAGGACGACAACATATACCGCGCTAGCATAGTGTCACATGGTAAAAAATCACCTGTAACCGCGGAATTATCTGCCATAGAAAGAATTGGTAAATCACAGTTGTATCAACATTTGCTGCACATAAATAAATGCACGGAATGCTAGCAAAACAGGAAATGGTGCATTTCTGTGAAATTTATAGTGGCAACAGGATTTCGAGGCAAATCAGAAATATAAGTAACAATATAGAGACTACAAGTAGAGACTAAACATGAAAACGATCACATCTACATTAAAAAATACGTTTTGATATAAAAACGCTATGCAAACCAGTCCAAATAACATCACACACATGCAGTTACTTTGAAACAAGTTGAAAAACCACCCTGTTAACTCGCACACAATACAGTCATCATCATCATCATCATCATCATCAGCTCTGGGTGGTCTAGTGGTAGCATGCCAGACTGCAACGTGAGAGATCCCAGATGGAATCTCGCAATGGGCACACCCTTTGGTACAGACTGCACACCGTTACTGCAGTGTCATCTCAGCCTTCCACACTCCAGGCAATGATCACGGCTTGTATGGTAGTACAAGCTGTCGTAATAGCCGACAGCCAAAGTAATGGGAATGGCCAAATTTAGACCCTCCGTCGTCCCAAAACTCCTGAATGGATTTTCGATAAAGATGTAATCTATAAGTAAAAAGTAAAGTAAACAGTGTATAGCAGTTAGCATCAACTTAGCTTTCACTGCTATGGGAAACTCACATGCCATATGGGATCACACAGTGTTACCTGCCACCCAGCAGTGGCGAGAATCCCACCTTTACCCCCAGCCAAGCAGGTACTCCATTTAGCGACCCCGGAGGGATGCAAAGCTAAGTTGACCTATGTTACGTGTAAGCGGACCGGCCGGGAATTAAACCCGCGACCTGTAAATCGCAAGTCCAACGCCCTACTGCTAAGCCACCAGTCCACCATGCAACACGCAGTACGTTGTGGGTATGACCACACATGCTAAATGATGTGGCATTGCAACAACGTGGGTGGTTTCACCTATTTTTACTCCATTCTTTGGCTCGCACTGATCCCACGCCGATGGACCGATTTTGACGATCTATATGTTATATGACGTGTTTCTGCACAAAGAGGTGCCTTTTGGAGTTGCATTGACACTGCTCCCCATTTAGGGGGTTAAATTCCCCCAAAATATAAATGCCCATTTTGGGGGCGTGAATAGGCGTTTTTAAGCCAAACTCACAATATATTGAAACTTGCATATCATCAAAACTACTCCATCGATTCCAAACAAAATATGCTAAATGATAAAGACCACTAAATACTGTTCGTGTGTGGTCCAAACAAGTGTATAACAAATTCAAGATGGCGGACAGCAACCATTTTAAAAATCTTTAAATCGTTATATCTCAGCAACAGTTTGACCAATTACCACAAAATTGGGAACGGTGATGCAAATCAACTCTGTGAACAGTATCGGCAGTTAAATTTTCCAATTTTTAAAAAATCCAAAACTTTGGATGACCGCCATTTTGAAAACCGTTAAATAGCTGTATTTCAGCAACCGTTTGACTGATCACCACAAAATTATAAAACACAACTAGCTTCAGTTTTTCTTTGTTGTAACAGACAGTGCTTTAAAACAGCAAATACCAAAATTTTGTCAAAAACTTCTAAACACAAAAGCGACCTTTTACTTTCATAACAGGCCACTGACTCATAGCATCTGCACATTGAATTTTCAGACAAAATTATGATATTTGGCATTTTAAAGCAGTGGCTTTTACAACAAAGAGAAACTGAAGCCAATTTTGTATTTTTATAACAAAATAAGTGCCGGTTTTCAGTTAGAGCAATCAATGGTGACAGTATGCAGATGGTGGCAGCCTATAGATACTATAAAGTGACGTCACAGAAATCCACGATCTCTATGTTGTAGGGCAAATTGTCGTTCTCCGAGAAGTTAACTGGTGACGATTTGTAACGTTATTTAAATAAAATTGAATTGATAGATTTAAGAAATGCTTAGTGTTGGCACCATCTCGGCGATCTGACCGTAAGTGCGGCAAAACGTTTACATTTCCTTGCCTTACAACACGGCAGCCAGAACGGCTGGCATAGATAAAATGAAGAAATTACGTCACCGCCAATCTATGTATATACAAACTCACAATCCGAGGTGGTAGGCATCGTTGAAGGTCGGCAGATAATGAAGTGGGTGAAATCTGACAATGACTACTGTCACGGAGACTGCACCATAAACACTGACAATAATATTGTCATCATTTCATCATCTTTTGCACGAGGTATAAAGTGTTTGAAGGCAGAAGAGATGGCTACACAAAACAACCTCATTTGGTTACAAATATCCGAATAGTCTAAACTCACTCAACTGGCAAGCCACTTTTACCACTAATTCTTTCACCGGTATGACAAACAAGGGAAACAATGTTTTACGACAGTACAACAGTAAAATTATTACAAAAATTACCGATCAGTTTCATATCTGCCCGCAACTAACGAAAAATGGCAAATCCGTCCATCGTAAAATGTGCCTCCCATCTGTTGTGTTGTGTAATAATAAAATCAAAATGTTCCTCAATCTTCATCACTGGTCAAACTGACATTATCCGATTCCAGCTTCTTCCAACGAATGCTCTGCTTAAATGAGTTCCGAAGCTGCTCCAACTGTGACAGTTCTTCCTGCATTCCACAAATTCAACAACATCATACTGACAGTAATTTACTTATATAACATTCTATCAGCTTGACTACATCTTCAGTCCTTCAACACTGTTGGTTTGATGCCAAGAAAGACCACACAACTTCTGAAAAACACCCAAGTCCAACAATCCCTAAAGGTGCCCATTTCATAATATAGTATTGGAAGATTTTTCAAAAAAAACGTTACGATCTAATTGTATGTTTTCATCATTCTTCGTTGGTTAGCATGCCACTTAAATTTAGCATCAATAAACCTTATGCCCGTGAATGCATCTTTTACTTTGTAGACTTGCCAAATTTTAATCAAAAATGCATTTTTCCAGGAAGGTAACAGCGTGCTTTCTAATTAACTAAAAATATGCACGTTGTCTGTCGTAGCAAGTTTTATAGTATAGTTAAATGTTAGTAAAAAAAAGTCAGTAGGAACATTTTCTGGATGCTGACATATACAGAGTGATGGTGACCATCACCGGGAAATCTAGAGTTAGCAGCGATTAAAATGCATAACAAAGATGATGATAATGATGATGAAGACGACGATGATGACGTACAAATTACAATGACAAAAGTCAACTGCTAGCTAGCTGAAAATGTTTCCTTCAGTGCTTTGACACTGTTGGTCGGGTCACAGGAAGGCCATTTATCTACAAATATTCTCATCCGAAACAAGATAGCCGAGGGAGAAGTGGCTAACTGGAAAACATCAGGCCATGTTGATTGAGTGAGTAACGTACACCCTACAGAAAACTGGTCATTTCAAATTCGTTATCAGGCCACGAAAGCAGTTACCGTAAGCTGCTGCATATGTAGCTGACGTTTCGCTGTAACGAGCTTCATTGAAAACGGATTCAGTTCGTTGAATGCGATCTGTTAAACAATCAACAGTTTCCAGAAATGTCAACACTGCAAATAGTCTCCAAGCTTACAACGAAGAGACATCACTAGACCACATTCAGGCGAAAGAACACATTTTATCGTTTTCTTGCATAGCTGCTATAAAAGTTAACCAACATGAATGAAAATATCAGACAATCTATCTGGCAAAATGTAACCTGCGCGAGGCGGTCTGCATCGTGCAGTGAATCTCCGATGTAACGCATGTGATTGTTGAGATCACCCGAGCTGGAAGTTGACATAAGAGCTGTATCCATGTACTTGAGTATTGCAACGGCATAACGGAACAGTACCTGATACAGCAACAGCAGCCTTTTATGAGGACTTTCACAGAGAAGAAGAAGACGGAACATCCGTATAGCGCCTTTTCATAATAATTCACATCTAAAGCGCCCAGAATGGCACATGTTAACGAGGAATCACACAGTTCTACCTGCCACCCACACGTTTATCCACAAACGGAATGAGCCTTCCCGCAGAACTCATAGCCGATGCTGTTCGCTAATCAGTTTTTCTTTATAGCTCTTCTTCATTAACTTTGTTTTTGGTTCTTTCCAACAGTCCAAGCTAGCCAGCAGTGGAATCAAGATGTCAATAACACTGTGAGACATAGCTCTCCCGCATCGTCAAAGACAGCTCAGCCATCAGACGTTTTTGATGCATTATTAAGCCTGTGTGTCTTGACTATAACAAGAAAAGAGTCTCAGCTCTCATTGACAAACTGCACGACATGCTGCATCGCAGCAACATGTTGCAAACAAATGAGGACGTTCAGAGTAATAAATATATAACAATATAGCTAAATTGACAACACTTGCGATGGTTAATGTGCCGTGGTAAAAAGGCAGAAAATGGGCTAAGTTCAGAGTTTGAAACAAGGTTCCTGAGGGAAGAACCATTATTTTGGAGATACCCAAATTCCCTTTTTATACAATGCAAGATAAGCCCAGGGTAGCCTGTGTCAAAAACTAGCTCAATTAATTCAACTGTTTCAATAGAACTCTGGCATGTGATAGACACACAGACAGACAGACATTGGGCCACAGCATTATACCATATTAGCATAGTATCGCGTATATAATTGTGGTTAAATGTTGGAGGGATTTCCCAATTGGTATATCCCCAGGTAATATATCGGAGCATACTGAAGGACGCATCCCAATTATCCGCATCTGGAGTTGATGTCAATATCCCATATTATTACTGGCCGCCTACACATAGTGTAGGGGGCCAGACTAGCAACGGTCGTTGATGTCTGTCGTCGATGTCTGTCGTCGTCGTCTGTGACGCGGCGTATATGCAACGTAACTCACCACGGGGCAGCACGCGGCGTGTTACGTCCCACTTGGGCGACACCTGGTTTGAAATGCATGTTACAAAAAATCAGAGAATCTTTAAAGGGTGAATGACACTCTGACAGGTGGTGAAAATGGTTCATCGCACAAACAGTAGAGAACCACAGTTCTCCGGGCCTGCTTCTAAACCGCGCCAGCAGCTGCTGCAGCAGTAACAGTAGTATCGGAATGCCAGCACGATCACCTTGCTGCCTTCGTACAGAAATGAGTCCCAGATGCGGAGGTAAGTAACGACCGGGAGGCTGTCGACAAACAGCACGAGGAACCAGTTGAACGTGAACAGCGACAGATCGCACTGCTGTGTCATGAAGTGGTTGTACAATGCTGGCAGCTTCTCCGACACTATGTCCTTCAGCACTCGCTGCAACAGTCGCCAGCAACAACAGGAGTCTAAAGTAATTTGGCAAAAGGCCGCATCGCCGTCTTGTCACCCTGGTGGCTGAGTGGTACTCAAGCATAACTTTCAAGTACTTGTACCTGAGCTGCAGTTACCTGTACATGCACTTGCTGACAGTGTACCTGGTGCCATGTTCGATTTTTCAAACTCTTGCATGGACTATCCCCATACCGATTTGAATATATGTGCAATTCAATGCTGCAGCCACAAGTAGAACTACTACCAAATTAGTACTACAACAGTTCCATGACGACACTGACATATGCATGCCATTGTAGGACAAAAATCGTTAACTCAACAACAAACGGATCTACTTGTACAGACAGAAAACTAATTACGTCAGCCTCAAGTGCCCCAGTTGAATGCATTTTGAGTCAGGGTGGAATTATTTTAAAGCCACGCTATGCACCTATGTCTGACAAACTGTTGTCTGAACTATTTTTCTGAAGTGCAATTACTCATTCGGTACACAACATTTCTGGTAACTGAGAGATGGTGTGTGACATTATTTAACTACTGAACAACTGGTTACTATGAACTGAGTCAAAGACCGAGCTATTTCTGAACAGTCAGGTATTGGTTTTTTGTCTGGTTCTGCATGTAGTCAAAGATAACAAAAAATACATGTACAAGTTTTTGAACACAAAGTACTTGTTATTCTAGTACTTGTACTTGGTGAAGAGTACTTTCTGCTCAAGACACACCTGGTCCGTATGTGCAGCAATCAAGGTTCTGTCGTAGTACTTTGCTGGCATCAGACTCTCTACTATTGCAACCAGACCCCAGAATGCATCTTCCTCTTTGAGAAACAGCAGCAATATCGCCACCAAGCGATTCATGCCCTTCAAACATCGATCAAACCAACATGACTTGTTCGTTCGTTCGTTCGTTATTGCGGGCAGGGGTCCAGCCTACTCTGGACCCCAGCGCTGAGACCTTTATGGCGGTCCAATGCGCCAGCCCAGGGAGAGGAGGGAAACTGGTAGGTGTGTGAGGTGTATGTGTGAGTTATGTAGGGTAGAGGAAGGGTTAAGTAGGCGTGAGCAGCTTGTCAGGTATTTCTAAGCGCGTCCCCTCTAGGCGTGGCCTACTGTCTAGCTAAGCCCGGACTGGCACTTATTCAGTGCCAGCCCTGACCGGCACTTCAGCGCCTGGCCACCTGACTGACACTTCTTCAGTGCCTAGACAGTGGGCTCAGCCACATCTATCTGCTTCGGCTTCTCACGTCGGCGCTACTGATATCTTGACGCTGCTAATCAAGGCATCAGCAACGGTCACAGTTTATAGAGGACACCGTCGAGCCCTCTTGCCTGCCCGGGATTATCTCCCTGTTCATCATGTGTATAGGAATCATTAGAAATAATTCTTTGGTAGACGGACGCGCCCGGGCTGAGTCGAACCCCGGCCACTGAGCGCGTCACGCTCTACTGCACATGGCGGCCGAGTGCGTTAACCACTCGGCCAACATGACTTGTTAGCAGACGACAAAAATTTAGTGGATGCTTCTCAGGCTTGGAGGATAAAATATATAACACTGGAATAATTATTGGCCTATTTCAACAATTGACGATACTGGTACTGTGGTGCTGCAATTATCATCTGCACATGCCGATAGGCAAGGCGTGGATATATCACTTACTGTTTGTTTGTGTGTGTTTGTACGGTTACAGATTTCTCCAAAGCTAGTGGCGTCAAATCTCGCATGGCAGTTCATCGGCGTCTAAGGCAGGGAATGACAATACCAGAATCCCAAAATCGGACGAATCAGCAAGCGTGCGGGCCACGCCCACCCGCATGTAAACATTAGCGTAGAGATGCGCCGACGTAAACGTCAGGCTAGAAATGCGCCGTTTGTGGAATATCGTGTGGCGTGTGGACGTAGGATCGGCATGTGTGGATGAAGATAGTCACCACTGACGTACTTGTTTATTATTAAAAATCGTACAAAAAGTACACAAAAAACTACACGTAACTATACGATAGACAAATACGAAACAGCACACAAAACCTCATCACGTGAAAACTAACTCAGAGAGGAGCGTCCATGTTTTACATATAGCAGGACTTGTAAACAGCGTGCAGTATGAACTAGATGGCTGCATTGTGTGGAATACCCACAATACAGTATTCGACTTTTAAGCGCTCGGCTATCTGTGCACAAGCTGTCTACTTCATGCATTCGATGAAGCCTAGCGTCACATAACTTAATAGTCGATGATGATTGGCTGCCTGTGACTGAATGATGTCAGCGTTATCTGCCGTGTTTTAGCCGCGACAAATGGCGCAGAAAATTTGGGGAGGTTTCTTGTACAGAGAGTACAGGCCAGGGGAATAACTTTGAATTGATTCTAATGGTAAAAATTAGCCCCGTATGGAGACTGACAGTCGACTCTTCACCAGTGACGTTTGTGCCAACTTCAAAGTCATGTGACACAAAAACCCGACCTAATATCAGAAATCCAGCCCGATAAAATTCAGATATTGTGCCTTAGTTGAAGAATCCGTAGTCAGTTGCCAGCTGCCATTGTAAATGGTTGAAAAGATAGCTTTTGAAAACGGCCGGATTTTCAACTTTGAAGGGCTCGTGACCGTGATCTTGATCGCGTCATACTGCATACCATCGTGCATCACTCATTAACCTCTACCAACACGCCAAACTTCACTGAAATAGAAGAAACTTTTTTTGGCCAGACGGACTAAGTACACACACACACACACACACGCACGTACAGACAAACACTTAAGACCGGCTTTATTAGGTTGACTCTGTCAAAGAGACGATTTAGAAAGCAAGATGCAGTCAGAAATGGCACACTTCTCCCCCTTCTTCTGCAGCTTTGCGCTGTGTAGTCATGCGCCATTGTCTAGTATAAAAGCCACAAGGCCGTAGTCACCAACTGTCACCCCTCACGTTGGCAAAAGCATTCGTTCACCACAGACAGACGGCAGGAGCTTAACTATATTGGCTGCTAATCTTTGCTTCTTGCATACTATGGCAATTTGTGGCACTGTTTTATTCTAACTAATTTCTCATAAATACAATCAACGACCTCCAAACAAACTACACTGCCTACTGCCACCGACGTGTTGCACTATCGCAAGCAACGAATGGCTGCAGATGTAGCGACCGAAAACGGCAGATGTATGGCAACACACACATATAATTCTTTTGCCTATTCGCGCTATTATGTACAAACATAAATTCGCCCGCAAAAACGGAGGATCGAGCCACGCTCATAGGTAACATGTAGTTTTCAAGATATGTGAGCGGACAGACAGACAAACAGACATACAGAAACGCTGTTAGCAGTACTTTGAACCCCCACCTGAGACAAAGTAAGTAACAGAACACATAATAAAGATGACTGCTAATAAGCAGCGTGAAGCGTGTCTACCTGGCAGTAACCAATGTCAGGATTGTGAGCGGCAAATGCCAGCAGAACATTGCGAAGGCCAGCAATGCCATCGGAAGCAAAGTTCTCATAATGTAGATTGTTTGGCAGTGTCCGCAGCAAATCAATCTGGATCTGATTATAAATGCATAACATACGTACACATACTGAACAATGAACTACTTTCACAAATGCATACCGGTTTATAACATTTCGTTAACACTGCTGCTCAGCTGTACCATATAGGTACAGGAGTTATGGCCATTTTTCAATTTTTCAAGCCGGTGGCCGTCTATCATCTTGGGGTTTTTTAAAGTGCGAAATTTTAACTGTCGATACAGTTCGGAGGGTCGATGCCGATCAGCCAAGCCGTTGCTGAGATATGGCAATGTTTTGTTTTTGTTTCTTAAACAGCAGCCATCCGCCATCTTGAATCTGTTATGATGGACAAACAAAGGATGAGGTCAGGCCAATGGTCAGGGCTAGAGTTTTGTGTTACCATCAGTGTTTTGACACTGGCGGTTGGTTGGTAGAAAGAACATCGAGCATGTAAAAATCGTTTCACTAATCCCAGACCTCGTACCATCTACAGCTTGGAAATGGAAAAGGCCTTTTCTCAAGGAAGTAAATAAGTAAGAAAGTAAGTGATTTATAT
>Ga0209363_1001224_pt1 | contig 11948 bp, 10 predicted proteins | sample WorMetexBAHAMAS3_FD_187385 | JGI IMG/M metagenome (GOLD analysis project Ga0209363, IMG submission 187385) | Marine gutless worms symbiont microbial communities from Max Planck institute for Marine Microbiology, Germany - Inanidrilus exumae... | ecosystem: Host-associated > Annelida > Digestive... | reverse complement strand
GAATACTTCAGTCTTCGATTAGTTCTTGGCCATTTCATTCCAGGACCAGACAGTGTAGCACTATCTCACCATGGTATGGGCCTCATGGGACTGACCACCCAGATGTCTCACCATGGTATGGGCCTCATGGGACTGACCACCCACATGTCTCACCATGGTATGGGCCTCATGGGACTGACCACCCAGATGCCTCACCATGGTGCCGGCAGCCTAAGAGCAATGTACTGCAATGTAGCCTCCCTGAAGAGTACGAAGTAGTGGATATTAAGAGGTCTGAGGGTGAACTTGCCTGGTAATAGGAAGGACATTCGGCGTGTAAAAATGCGCCATTTATTCCCATCGGTTCTTCCAGAACAAGTAGAGTAAGTAATCAAGCGGCAATACATACTGTACAAATACAATTCTTTCCAGGTTTTCCAGACCCCTTAAACAGTTTTTCCATACAATTATAACGTTAAAACCCGATGTAACAAACCACCTTACCAGCCATTTCGGCACCTTTCTTGCTCTAATTCAGAATTACAGAATATATTGTTAAGGAGCATGGTGACCGGCTCCACCCGCGCCAGTCACTGTGTCACACACCAATCTACGCTTGGCTTGTTGTGGGTTTCAGACTGCGTCACAGAAACGTACCATCTGAATCTGATATTCAAAAATTTCCAGAGTATATTTCAAACTTCCCCGAGTTTTCCGAAATTAAAAAAATACCGAGTTTTCCAGGTTTCCCAGAGCTGTAAGCACCCTGTTTAAGTGTCGTTTGAATGCAGCACTGCTGTGGCAATCTGGGCTCAATTGTACAACGGTTGATAAACGGAGGTGATGTTGGAGATGACATCTGACGTACCTGAGCAGCCTGCTTCCGCAGCCTCATCAGACAAGTCGTTGCAGTCATTCGCCAGGTCGCACAGCCACGTGAGTGGGATACATGCGCTCTTGTCTCGGCACAGGAAATGAGTCCGCTGCGGGCAGCGACCGACTTCAACTGATGTCAGGTCCTCGGTCGACGACGTTGCCGCTGATATATACAAGCCATACATGAGTCATTTACAGTCAGCAATATTATCAACAACGAGAATTTTATCACTAATATAGTTTGGCTGTCGTGCATATGTCAAATATGCCTCTGAGTCAGCATTTTGTTAGCAATCTTTCCCTAACGCTGTTCTATCGCTGGCTGTAATATCGGCGTCAAATGCTATGATCCGTTGCTAAAAAGCTGACAGAAAACCGGCTTAAGTTACTGTACAGAACTTATAATTAAAAAATCCGAAAAAGCCGGCAATCACAAGAGTGCAAAGACCCACGCAGGCACTGTTCTTCTGTGCCTCGTGACCTCGACCGTTCGACCCCAAAATAAATGGGTTTCCACGACTCAAGGTGGAACATTTCGACGTCATGTATGGTGATGCTAGCTGCAGATGGTTTTGAGATATCATGCCGAAAAATAGACAGACAGACAAACAGACAAATGCGGCTGAAAATAACTACCATCATAACTCTATCATCGACATGGATAACAAAAAACTCCATCCCTGTAATAGACAGATGGATGCCGGACATTTACGTTATGCTTACTGCTAGACATGGCAGTGCAATAAGAAAGAACTAACTATCACACATACAACTCGGGATATTAAGCCTTGCAAACAGCCAAGAAGAAACCAGCAATTCAACTGACATGTCAGGTGACGGTTGTAGGGCCTCAAAAGAGAATGGCAGTGAACTCATATCAGAGATATGTTGTAATCAGTGATCACCAATGCATAACAAAGAATACAAGTCCCAGTTACCACAGACAGACCCGTGTGACGTGCTGTGTCACGTCCATCATGTTGTAAACAAAGGTGGACGCTCATTGTGACAAACTGGTGACCGACGACCATCACCAGTTTATCACACTGAGCGTCCATCTAAGTTGACAACGCTTGTGACAGTCGGTGTGCAGCTGCGAAATTCTTCCAAGTACAGAGTTTTGGAAAAAGTTCCTGAGGGAAGTACTCCTTATTTTTGAAGATACCCAAATTCCGCAATATAGGCTAAGTCGAGAGTAGCCTCTGTGCCGAAAATGAGTTTGATCCGTCCATACAGCAGTTTCGACACAATACCGGCGTGTGACAGACGGACAGACAGAGGGCCATTGCTAATACCGCGCTAGCACAGCGTCGCGTGAGTAAAAACTTTTCCCAGACAAATGAATGGGTATCATTTAAATGAAGCATTAATCAAAAGGTGACAAGAAATGAAATTTAAACAATGAATCAGCTCACGGGTCATCAGACCAGAAGTGGCCGTACATCCAGCAGCCGCGGCCTCATCTGAGCCATCAACACAGTTAGATACTCCATCACAACGCTGCCTGGCGCCAATACAACTCCCATCGGCACATCGAAACTGGCCTCTTCTACAGCTGACGGCACCTATAACCCAACAGCAACGGCTGTATTGATGCACACAGTACCTGTGTCTGTAGTGTGAAGACTACAACGCACTTGTTAGTCTTAAGCCATGTCCACACCCGCAACAGTGTCGAAGCAACATTATCGAATGCTACCAGTCAAACAATTCTTTCGACAAAGTCGAAAGTTGCTTTGACATTGTTGCCGTTTTTTGGCAACAACATCCAATGAAATGTCGTCCTTTCGACAAAGTTGAAACAAATTGAACATGTTCAATGTGTTTACTTTGTCGAATGGACGAAATTCCGTTCGACATCGTTGCCAAAACCGGCAACATTGTTACCAAAAAATAACAACTTTGTCGAAAGGACGAAATTTTATGATAAATTCATTCGACATTGTTGCCGTTTTGAGCAACAAAGCCGAATGTTGCTTCGACATTGTTGCTGGTGTGGACAGGGCTTTAGACAGTCTACCTTCACCACAGTATTATGTTTATGTGAGTGGTATATGACAATACACAGCACAGGAGCAGTATTAGCCATTGAATTGGACAACGCAAAAATTATCACCTTTGCAACACCTTCTGCCTATGTTTCTAACCGTGAGAACATAAATGGCAGTTCACTGTTTTACACATAAAGTTAAAGTAGATCAAACCCCTTGCTGCCGTTGAACAGTATGTGAGCGTGCCCACCTCCAACTCAGCCTTTCATCCCTTCAGGGTTGATAAATCAGTAGTAAGCTGTAACTGAATGTCTTCTACCTGAGTTACGGGTGGCACCATCTGGTGAACGCTTGCAAAGGAAAGGCAGGCATGGTGTAATTTGCAGGTAAAACTGTGTTATCCATTTCTGCGCACTTTGATACTATGCATAGTATAAATGGCACTACATAAATACTCTTTCCTTCCTTCCTTACTAGGCCTCTAAGCCCGTAGTTGGATCAATCACTAAGTCTGTGATGTAATGGCCAGTACATCGTCTAACCTACGGTTGTCTTCCCAGCCGTAGTGCGTCACCGCCCTTTGGCCAGTACAATGTATACTGTTTGGTGACAGATGCAATTGTGTGTGAACAAACTGCCTAAGTTGTTACCCAGAAGTGAAATGACTGGGAGTTGAACCTACAACCTCCGGGTCACAAATCCTACACCCTGACCATTACACCATTAAGCCACACATACCCAGGTGTACAAGTGAGGTGCAAACAGTCATTAATAGCTGACATCATTACCATTAGAGCATCGTCCATCTTCTACGAACACTCCATCAATAGCTACGGCTGCGGCGCCGCTGTCAGCCGGGAAGACTGCTTCAAGGATAATCTGCATTGCAGACCACGTCGATTAAATAAACACAAGCCGAATAAATTAGCCCCGTACGGGACTGACGGTCGACTCCTACTTACTGCCAACTTCAAAGTCACGTGACACAAAAACTAGGTCAAAAATAAAAAATCCGGCCCCGATAAGCTTTAGGTATTGCCCCCTAAATTAAAACTCTGTGGTCATTTGCCAGCCCTCATTATAAATGGGGGAGGAGACAGCCGTTGAAAATGGCCAAAATTCCTACTTTTAAGAACTCGTGACCTTGACCTTGGATCGAGTCATACTGCATACCGTCATGCATCACTCGTCGACCTCTACCTACGTACCAAATTTCATTGAAATAGAATAAACTTTTTGTGGGCGGACGGACGTACGGACATTTGAGACCCACTTTATTAGGTCGACTCGGAGGAGTCGACCTAATAATTAATGTGAAAGAGTCATAGACAAATGCTCAGCTGTCTTGGCTGGCCTTTGTTCCATGCTCTTCAAGCGAGGTTAATATTTTACCTCTGTTGATATTCAACTGAAAGCAAAACAGTTAGCTGACATGCAAATTATGAATCACATGAGCAGATAACGTCATTTTCTTCATCTGTGAAGTTCATGAAAACTGAATTTGCCTGCTACTGAAGTCCTTTCTAAAGTACCATTAATCGTTCTCTGTCCTTCAGAGCTTGTGACACTGTTGGGCGGGTGTCAGAAAGGGAAGCCGGTCCATTAAACACTACGGCTGTGCTATGATCAAATATCCTAATAGCTATTAAAAATGGAACGATTTCCAACTTTCAAGGGCTCGTGACCTTGACCTTAGATCAGGCCACACTGCATACCGCGGTGCATCACTTACCGACCTCTGCCTACGTGCCAAATTTCACTAAAATCGAAGAAACGTTTTGTGGAAAGACGGACGGACGTACGGACATTTGAGACCCACTTTGTTAGGTCGACTCAGAAGAGCTGGCCTAACAAAAGGTGAGAACAGTCAAAGGTGGCGCTTACTGACCTGAAACGGTCTGCCGTCAGTGAGTGATAATTCAAGCTCATGCCAGGATGCGTCACTTTGGCCGCAGTTCCGACTCCAGACAGATCTCAGTGATCGATCGACTAAGACAACGTTTACTGCCAGCGAGCATTCATCTCCAGCTAGGTGATAAGACAGCCGTAGACATCTGTCGAGCCGCTGTGAAGACCATGTTATTGATAGTGGACGACTGACGAGCAGGCCGCGATGACGTGAAGTGGTCCGACCGTCATCAATGCTTCCAGACAACAACGACGATGAGTTCACAAACATATAGTAACCACCTGCAATCAACAACCGCCACTTATCAGTATCGGCGGAATAATAATAATAATAAATGGCGATGATGGATGTGGACTGTAGCAGCAAACAGGGGGACTCGCAGCCCAGTTTTGTTTAGGGTTGGCGGCCGCTGGGCGCAGACTTACATCCATCAAATGAATCAGGTGAACTGTTGTAATAGCTCTGGTCATAACAACGGTAAAAATAAACTCCGGCAAACTACTCCCGAGTACAGATCAGGTTAAATTCCGACCCGAGCCCGCCATTACAACTGGGACCCAAATACTCGAAATCTAGTTATAACAACACTATTCATTTTCTTCTTTAAAGCACGTACAAGCCCGTATATTACAGAGCTGCTGAATGACAGTACAGACAGCCTGTAGGCTGCCGCGCTGGTGACGTCACAGTAAGTTGCGTAAATGAATGGCTGTGTTGACAATGTGTTGCGTGCTTTGTCAAACAGAGGCGAGTTCTTGTCAGTTTACAGTTACAGACAGAGTTAGTAAGGTTTAGTAGAGTTAGGTTAATGGCAGGATTAGAGTTGGGAGTGGGAAGTCTGAACAGGAAGGAGAATAGGTAATGGTCAGGTTGCCACTGTCCATACTGCAGCTAACAGAACGAATGGGGACTGTCCATATCATACACGGCGTTCAAAAAGCAGAAGTTTGTATGTAAAAGTGCGAATATCTTTAAAACCGTACACACTTCCGTCAGTTGAAGACCTGTCCCATTCAGGCCCGACAGGACTGATTTGCCGACGATGTCTGTGCCACTGCAAATCTCCGTCCAATGAGCCGTCACGGTGAGAAATACGGCGAGTCACCAACCAATCACAAGCGCTCGACTCAAAATTGCACGATACGTCAGCTACAACAGAACACGAGGGTCCACATGAATGATGGTAAACCTGTAGTGATAAGTCAAAGATAAAGGCTTCCCATACTCATTACCGAGTGCTGGGCCCGGAGCTGATCCCGGTGTACAAGCAGTCAGCCCGCAGGTGACTATAAGTCATCCACCCAGCAGTAGGCTGACATTACTTCCCGTCAGGCCTGCGGTTACGTTCCCAGCTGCATAGCATCACCGCCCCTAGGCCGGTATCAAGTTATACGGCTTGGTGACAGAGGCACATAGGTGTGAACAACTTGCCCGAGGTTGTTACGCTGCTTTGCCCCGAGCAGGATTTGAACCCACGACCTGTTGATTGCAAGTCCAACGCTCTATCCATTGCGCCACCGTAGTGATAAGAGTACAGCCCAATTATTACAACATCCCAGTCTGGCCTGCAGCTATACTTCACATTTAATATGGAATGACTTACCCTTATCCGTTAGGTCTCTCCAAACTTCTGACTTCTTCAAACTGTGCCGAAAACCTATCTGTTTAGTCTGCTGTTACAATTGACAACATTTTGGGTTTAACAAGGTGTTGCCCTGACGGGACGTAACACTACTGGCCCGCCGTGGAATGATACAGACCACAGACGACGACGACAGACGCCAGCAAGCATTACTAGTCTGGCCAACTACACAGGTATGTGTGGGCGGGCCAGCAATAAAAATTGAAATCATGTGATACAATTACCATAAGCAAGTAATTATCATTCAATTAAAAACACGACGACAACAATTTGTCAAAGTTACTTTTAATCATTCAGAGTGTACAGTTTTTAATCAGACATGATGTGAAAATATGCCCTTAATGCTTTGACATCATTTGTTGGTTTTTAAATAATTAAATAAATAAATAACAGAATGGCATTTGGCCTACAATTTATCTGTGCCAATTATCCACAATTCTCTTTAGGAACAACTCAAAGAAGGCAAGCGGTCAAAGAATGCTGAGGAAAGGCCGTGTCGCCATCTTATCACCCCTCACTGCTGCGAATGGATTCGTCTGACCTGACCACATCTAATACATGGTTCCTTGAACCCACACGAATCAACCCGCCAAACGTCATCTTTCACTGGTTCACCAGTGTTCACACAGCTCACCCGTGTGCCCAACACACAGACACACAGACCACGCTACGTGTGACATCTGCCGTAATAGGCTGCATCTATACTACGCATGTAATGCGGCATACAAATGATCGGGGCAAAATCGACTAACCAGTTAGTCAGTTAGTTGGAGTTTGACGTCCTTTTTCAGCACCAATATGGCTATATCAGTCTATCAGAGAAAAGAGGTCTGAGGTGGAGAGCTATCCCTACCCAGTAAAGGAAGGCCAGCGATACATTAACCTCAACCCTGGCCGCCTTTCTGTTCAGCAGCCACCCAAAATAAGAAAGGGATCGAGGGGTGGGATTGCCCCGGGCCCACACGGGGCAAATCGACTAACCAAATGTCCATTAACACAGTGTGTGAATGCGTGAAATAGAAATATCAAAATTTAATTTACTCCAGTCACAGTTTCCAGGAAGGATGCTGACGTCGTCAATGGCAACGCCAGTAAACACATGCCCAAGCTCTGCAACCAACACCAGCTGTAGCGGCTGTCCACATCCCAGAGTCACACGTCCACGAGTCCACACGCCACCTGGCGGACGCCGGCGCATCCACTCCGGCCGAGCGTACACCTGGTCACGGCCGATGTACATCCGCAGCAAAGTGTGGGACGTGACGCCGTACGCAAAGTACCAGAAACTGAGACAGTGGCGGGAAGATTCGGAGCACGGGGCGAGGCGCAACTCCGGTGAGAGTAATATCATACTGCTGTTTGAGCCCTCCGCGTAGATGTAACTTCCACCTGCAGCACAGCAACATAAACTAGACAAAATAGAGATCAGACTGACCGCGTTACTTTGTGGCCCGCTACTTTCGAATTTCCCGGCGGAGCTATTTTGTAAACAATCGCCGGTTTACGTAGTTTTTTGACCGTTACTTCCACATCCGTCTACCGATCGTAACAAAACACAAACTTGGTCTTCCCTTTCCCACTAAAAACCTTCGCATAAAATGTGGTGCAAATCCGTCCACAATTGTTTTAGTTATCATGGTCACAGACAGACACACCAACGCCGGAGAAAACATATTCTCTCGCTTTCGCAGGAGATAACTACTAAGCTCAGTAATCTGCATCAGTCACTGGTAGTGCCAGGACGGCATGCACTCAAAATCTGCTCATTTGTACCGGAATCACATCCATCTCACAGCTAACTACAGCTATTGCCAACAGTGTCGGGTGGCATAGGCATGAAACGCAAGAACAAACAAACGAACCGGAACCGTTGGTGTGGTCTCCTGGAGGTCCATAAGGCGAGTGTCGAGCTCGTGAATGATGCCAGCCATCATGTGTCAAGCCACACACTCCACTTGTTGTAAACCTACAGTCACAGAGAATCACGTTCAACAACATACCACTCATGTTGTTGTAGCAATAGTACTATTTCATAGTGCTTGAACGATGCTGGGAACTTAACTATCAAAATAGAAAGTGTCGCCCTAACAGGATGTAACAATACTGGCCCTCCGTCGCGTGCTGCGCCCTGGTGAGTTACACTGCATATGTGCCGCCATGGAGTGTTACAGACAACGACAGATGATGACGACAGACGCCAACGAGCAATACAATACTGCCCCCTACAAAGTCTGGAACTCTCTCTCCCGGATTTCATCCGAGACCCGACCATCAGTGCAGACTGTTTCAGACGTTTGTTTAAAACGTACCTGTTCGCTTGATACTAGAGCATTCAGCGCGTTAGAGGTTCTTGACGATAACCGCGCTCTATAAATTTACTTACTTACTTACTTATTTACGAGATCAGTAGCTCAACACTTACGGCCGTCGTGCCTTTTCAGTTGCTGGCCCCACAGTCTGGAACTCTCTCCCTGATTTCATCTGGGACCCGACCATCAGTGCAGACTGTTTCAGACGTTTGCTTAAAACGCACCTGTTCGCTCGATACTAGTGCATTCAGCGCGTTAGAGGTTCTTGATGATAACCGCGCTCTACAAATTTACTTACTTACTTACTTGCTACACTATGTGTAGATGGGCCAGTAATAGTTTCCTGGGCATCAGCAGCAGTGGTTGCCATGTCGACTCTCATGCTACATGAAGCTTCACCGAGGACATCCAACTGAAGTTCCTCAGTGCAACAACTCGATGACGTGGTTATCAAAACTACGCGTCTGCAATAATTTCTATCCAGCACATTCTCACAAAGAAAACACAAAACAAGATAGTCCTTACCCTGCATACGAGAAGTCGCACGCCATAATACTCTGAACTGCAACGAATGACAAACACAAGGTGTCAAGATCAGAAGGTTTTCGACTTGTGATCAAAAGGTTGCAGGTTCCAGTTTCACGTGGCAACTCCAGGCAAGTTGTACACGTGGGCCTCTGAACACTGGCATCCAAACTTTTACGCCTCTAATTTTATGGTGATCTATGGGGCTATAAAATGTGTTTAATTCATTACTTCATTTCATTTCTCATAGTGCAATATATGAGATGAAAGGGCTGAGAAAGATTCTGCGGGTTTCGTGGACAGCAAAGGAAACAAACACCTGGGTTCTTAACAAAGCTGGAGTAAAGACGGAACTGTTAGACACTGTCAAAGCAAGGAAGTTAGCATACTATGGTCACACCGTGAGGAAACAAGGAGTTGCCTGAAGAAAGAGATAATGTAAGGAACAATGCCAGGTGCATGCAGGCGAGAAAGACCACGCACGACCTGGATGGACAACATCAATACATGGACAGGACTCCCGTGGAAGAGTCAATCAGAATGACAGAGGACAGAGGTAAATTGAGAAAGTACGTTCATGGTGTGGCCAACCCTCAGATCGAGGATGGCTGAAGAACAGAACAGAACAGAACAGTATATGCTAAGTTCCGGTGTATGTCCATCTGCTACAAGCAAGTATTTTATCAAAAAGGATAAATGGATTAAGCTGGATCCTGCACTGGGTAAAAATTCAGACATCTCCCAAGAGTGCATTCAAAACTTGCCAATATCCAAATCACCTGTAACGGTCTAACATTCTAGCAGTACCTGGAAAATAGTACCAGACTGGTTGCGTGGCACAGTGGTAGAACATCGGTCTGCAACCGGCAAACTTTCCCTGTCTTACGTTTGACCTGCAGCTGATGGGTGACCACTTATGTGGGTAAATCGTTAGCTATAAGGTCAGCCAACTAGGCCAACTCAGTCTTTCATCCTTTCGATAAATGAGTGTTGAGCTGCAATCGGATGGTTACCTGGATTAACTGACAGCAGGTTCACCTGGATGAAATTGATTGATTTAAGGTTTTACGTCCCACATGACACAAAATAAGCCATTTTGGAGAAGTTCTTCCTGGTCAATCTCTTCACTTTTTACCAAAGAAGTAAATCTAACACGAATAGCAAACGTGCATCCGCAACAAAATCTACTATTCTATAACACAAAATAAACACTGAAAAACAAACGCAAGTTTGCTTATGACCTCCGGCCTGGAAACGGAATGGGCCTATGCTCGAGACAATAAAGAAGGAAGTAAATATTAATACCTGAACAACGAGCATGTATGTAAGACTCATCCGACGCATCACCGCAGTCATCAACTCCGTTACACAAACGTCGACGACTTACGCATCGCAGGTTGAAACATCGCCATTCATCGCCACCACACAGCCCTGGATCACACAAAGTCACCAACTAACATCATGTCATTGTAACGTCAGTCTAAACTCCATCCGCGATCGAGGACGGTTTTTCTAGTTATGTTGCTACGATGCAGGTGGAAGTTACATCTACGCGGACGGCTCAAACTGCAGTATGTTGTTAATATCAGCAACTCATTATACCGTAAAGTAAAGTAAACAGTGTATAGCAGTTTAGCATCAACTTAGCTTTTCACTGCTATGGCTGGGCAAATCAGCAATCAGCTTCCTAAGCGCCTATGACTGCTAAACGCAAGCAATGACTCGTGACCAGGTAAAATGAATAACAATCTGTTATGCCAAAACATACCTGTCAGAAAATCTGAATAACGTTTTGACAATTCTGCATGCCATGCGTTAGCAAATTCTACCGCTCATGAAGTAGTTGACTTGACCAGCTAACCTTGAACACCAGAACCCGCTGGTAATGATACGACAGAGTCGGGGGTCGTCTCAAAGACCCGATATGTCGCGAAAAATCCAGTTCCATTGACATTGTTATCGGAGGAAAACTTGAGGTCAAATACGGTTCCCTTTACTGTCCCTGCACACAAAGCATGCTGCAATAAAACGTTAATAACTAAACGCAAGTTCAAGCTCGCTTCTCTTACTTTCAAGGCTATGCATACTGTGAAACCCCACATTACCTCTCTCTCGTCTACTTATTCCTTACCATCCTTCCCGTGTTCTGAGGTCATCTTCCTCCTCTAACCTCTTACAATCTTACAAGTTCCTCGCACTAATCTCATTTTCGGTTCTCACTCTTTCCATGCAGCTGCACCAACTATTTGGAACTCCCTTCCTGACTCCGTCTGTTCTTTTCATACATTCAACTCAACTATGGTTTCTTCTAGCTCAGTACTGCAGCAACAACATACAACTATCTGGAATTCTCTCCCTTTTTCCATTCTTTTTTGTTTATCCCAAATCCTGAATTCATTCCAAAAGCATCTCAAAACCCATTTATTTCAATTTGCCTCTAACAATGCCAAGCAGCTAACCTCATTGCTATACTCCTGGTAGGAGTGCAAAGTATTGCAATCAGCATCTGTATGTCTGTCTGTCTGTCCACTCGCATGTCTCTATAATAGTAGAAACACGCGTCCAAATTTCCCAGAATTCACCTCACATGTTATCTGCAACTGTGGCTCGGTACTCTCTGCAGACGGCAATGCAATATGTGTCATGTACTTCCGGTTTTGTAGATGACTTCAAGTTTTCACATAACAAGCCTTCCCGCCGCCCGCCCGCGTCCCTCC
>Ga0209363_1001223_pt1 | contig 11950 bp, 6 predicted proteins | sample WorMetexBAHAMAS3_FD_187385 | JGI IMG/M metagenome (GOLD analysis project Ga0209363, IMG submission 187385) | Marine gutless worms symbiont microbial communities from Max Planck institute for Marine Microbiology, Germany - Inanidrilus exumae... | ecosystem: Host-associated > Annelida > Digestive... | reverse complement strand
GGGCCGCCGAGAACGGGATGGGGGAATTGGTACTGGCTGAAGCCGCGATCATTAAGCGCCTGCTCCATGACCAGCATGGCTTCGTGCCGTTCGCCGGCGAAGAACGCCCGCCCGTGTTCCCACACGACGGCGGCGACCCGGCCCGAATCGAGCAACTCGGTTGCGCCTTCGATCACCTCGGGCTCGAAGCCCTCGGCGTCGATCTTCAGGATCACCCGACGGCCGGCGAGGTCGGGCCGCTCGTCCATCAGCCCGTCCAGCGGCAGGACCGGAACCGTCACGGTGCCGGTTCGTGCCGCCCAGTCCGGCAGGCCGACGCCGTGAAGGCTGTTTCCCATGGAGGTGTTGAGCACCAGCGGTGCCGTTCCGAAGCGGGCGCCGGCAGCGCCGGAGATGATCTCCACGTGGTCGCCCAGCTTGTTGAGCAGGACGCCGCGCCGCAGGTGCTGAACGTTTCCCGGATGGGGTTCGACGCTCATCACCCGCACGTCATCAGGATGCCGGGTCGCCGCCTGTAGCGTGTAGATCCCCCAATGGGCGCCCACGTCGATGAACAGGTCACCCGGTTCCAGGTGGGTGTCGACGAACAGTCGGCTCGGGTACTCGTAGCCGCCCTGGCGGGCCTCCTCGTTGGCCATCACCCGGACGCCGCCATCGTTCAGCATCGATCTCGGCAGAGTCATCGAGAACCGCGGCGACCCGTCGGGCCGGCGGAACGCCGCGTCGAGGCGAACCATGCCGTCGGCCGGCGGCTTGTTTCCGGCCGATGGCGGTGTCGTCAGCTTGGCCATCGACCGTCCCGCTTGGCCCGCACCGCCTCGGCCAACGCCTCGCGGACGTCGGCGAACACGCTGTCCCAATCACCGAACCGTGGCTACCGGAACAGCCGCATGGACGGATACCAGGGACACCGGTCGCCGCTCATCCGGTACAGCCAGTAGGGGACGAAGTTGAGCAGATTCCACACCGGCCGGCCCAGCGAGCCGGTCAAGTGGCAGGTGGCGCTGTCGGTCATAACCACCAGGTCCAGGTTCTCGATCACCGCGGCGGTGTCGGCGAAGTCCTCCACTTGGCTGCCGATGTCGATGACCAGCGGACCGGCGATGCTCGAGGATATGAGCTCCCGCTCCGGCGGTCCCTTCTGCAGGCTGAACAGCTGGACCCCCGGCACCTCGGCCAGCGACAGGAACCGTTCCAGGGTCGTCGCCCGTTCGCGGTTGCCCTTGAAGGTCACGCTACCCGACCAGATGATCCCCACCTTGAACCGCTTGGCATGCCGTTCCATCAGCGCGGTGAATCGCGCGCGGGAGGCGTCCGGGATCGCCATACGTGCCGGCGGCGGCAGATTGTCGCTGTTGGCGCCGTAGTGCTCCGGCAGACCCATCACCGCACACGTGAGATCGGCGTGCTCGACGACCGTGCCGGTGGTCACCAGTTCGTCGACGCCCTCAAGGTCGGCGAACAGCCGCCGCAGTTCCGGCTTGCACTCCAGCACCACCCGGCCACGCTGCTCGCGGACCTAGGGCAGAAAGCGCACGCCGATGATGGCATCGCCGAACCCTTGCTCGGGATAGACCAGCAGCGTTCGGCCGTCCAACGGCTCACCCCGCCATTCGGGGATGTCGGAACGGCGCCGGGTGCTGCCCTCCACCTGCCACCGCGCCGTGTAGGCCGCCCAGCCTTCCTTGAACCGGCCGAGGTGGAGGAGGGCCAACGCCCGATCCCACTTCGGCGCCGGGTCGCCGGGCCGCAGCCGGCAGGCCTCTTCGAACTGGGCCAGCGCCTCCTCGAACCGACCCGCCTGGCGGAAGGCGACGCCGTAGTTGTGGCGGGCGCCGGCGTCATCGGGCTTCGCCTCCACCAGGCGCCGGTGGGCGTCCAGTGCCTCGTCCAGCCGGCCGAGGTCCTTCAGCACGTTGCCCAGGCTGCCGTAAGTCCCAACCGCCGCGGGATCGAGCTCGACGGCGCGGATGTAGCAGGGCACGGCGGCTTCGAAGGCGCCGAGGGATCGATAGGCGATGCCCATGTTGGCCCACGCCGGCGAGAACCGGGGTTCGACTTCAAGCAGCTCGGCGTACGCCTCGATGGCCTCCTTGAAGCGGCCGTTGCGCTGATGCTCCAGGGCGCGGTCGAAGATCGGCTTCCAGGGGACGACGACGGGTCCTCTGCGCTTGCCGTGCGGCGACGGTGGACGGGGTGGGGGGCGCCGTGTGGGATGCAGGCTCATCGTCGGCTGGTCGAACTCCGAAGGGAACGGTCTCTCACGCCACACCGCCGTTGATCCGGCCGGATCACCACCGTTGTCAAGGTCGCAATTGCACGCCACGCCGACCACGGGCGTTCGCTCTTGCCCTGGAACGAGCGTAGTCGGAAATTTTCATAAAATTGATTAAAAATTTTTTAATTAATTTCCAATAAATATTGGGTGGCATGCGGGCAAATAAATGTTTTGACTTGAGGTAGAGGTATTTTTACTTTTCTCGTCGTTATTTCTGGCATCGACTTTCTCTGAGAGGCTGCCGTGAGGTCCATGACCCCGAGTTCGCGCCACGTTGCGCCGCGTCGCCATCCGTGCGCCCCGGCCATCTTCAACCCCTGCCCGCGCGCCTCGGCGTCGGGGCCCAGCGCCTTCGCCTCGGCGACGGCAAGATATCTCGGTGTGGCATCCGGCCGTGCCCGTGCGGTCCGCGCCGTGGCCATGGCCACGATGACCGCGGCGGCGGTCTTGGTTGCCGGTGTCGGGCCGGCGAGCGCCGCATCGCTTCGCGAGGCCGTCTCCGTTGCCGTGGCATCGCATCCCAGCGTCGAGTCGGCGCGCAGCGGTCTTCGCGCGGCTCATCAGACGGTGCGGGAAGCGCGGTCGGGTTTCCTTCCCAGCGTCGACGTCAACGGCGATGCGGGTTGGGAATACACCGACGATCCCTCGACCCGGGCACGCCCCGGGAAGGAAGACGGCACCAGCCTGCTGCGCCGTCGCGTCGAGGGCGTCGTCACCCAGAACGTGTTTGCCGGGTATGAAACCTCCAACCGCACCAAGGCGGCGCGGCAGAGGGTCTCGGCTGCCGGCCACGCGGTTGCCGATCGGGGCGAGGCCATCGGCCTGCGCGCCGCCGAGGCGTTCTTCGATGTGGTCCGCACGCGGCGCATCGTCGAGCTGGCCCGCGAGAACGTCGCCGCCCACATGCAGGTCCGCGACGATGTGCGGATGCGTCTGGAATCCGGCAACGGCGACAACGCCGACATGAGTCAGGCCGAGAGCCGCCTGGCGCTGGCCCGCAGCCGCCTGAACGACGCCCAGCGCGATCTGCGCTCGTCGGAAAGCGATTATCTGGAAGTGGTCGGGTCCATGCCGGGCACGCTGGAAGTGCCGCCTGCGCTCAACGGCGCGGTGCCGGGTTCCGTGGACCAGGTGGTCCCGGTGGCCCTGGGCAACAACCCGGCCCTGCTGTCGGTATCCGACGAAGCACGGGCCAGCGGCCACGACAAGGACGCCACCCGCGCCCCGTTCCTGCCCACCGTGGACGTGGAGGTCAAGGGCGCCTACGGCGAAGATCTCGACGGCATCAAGGGTGACGATACGTCGGCTTCGGCGCTGCTGGTGGTTCGCTACAACCTGTATCGCGGCGGTGCCGACCAGGCCCGTTCCCGTCGCGCCGTGCAGGAGGAGAGCCAGGCCCGCCAGCAACAGGTGGAACTGGCGCGCCTGGTCGAAGAACAGGTACGCATGGACTATCACGATCTGGAGGCGGCGCGCGCCAACCTGCCGATCCTTCAGGGACGGGCGCAGTCTTCCGCCAGCGTGGTGTCGTCCTATACCCAGCAGTTCGAGCTGGGACGGCGGACGTTGCTGGACGTGCTCGATGTGAAGAACGAGCTGTTCCTGGCGCGCGTGTCGGTGGTCAACGCCGAGGTCGCGCTGCAAATGGCCCAGTATCGCGTGCTTGCCACCATGGGACGGCTGCTGCCCACGTTGGGCCTGGCCGCAGAAGGCAACGGCAACGGCCGGCAGAGCTGAGCCGCCACTCCTCAAACCCCATCTCGTCGGTCACTATCGGCCGGTCGCAGTTTCCGCGGCCGGCCGAGCCGCTTATTGGGGCTTCCGTCGGGTCACCGGCGACCGATAGCGATTGACGTATCCTAGCCATGCAGTAGAACACGGGGCCGGCCATTTTCGCCGAAGGGGGAGGAATCCATGCGCGTATTACTGATGACCAATGAATTTCCCCCGCACATCTACGGCGGCGCCGGTGTCCACGTGGAGCACCTGTCGCGCGAGCTCGCCAAGCTGACGCCCACCGAGGTGCGCTGTTTTCACGACGAAGCGCTGGTGGAGGGCGGTCTTGCGGTTCGCGGGACCCGCATCGACACGTCGCACTTCGCCGGCTGTCCTGTGCCGTTCGTCTCGCCGTTGCGGGCGCTGGCCACCAGCGTGGCGTTCAACGGCCAGGGCATCGACGCCGACGTGGTCCACTGCCACACCTGGTACACCCACTTCGGCGGCATCATGGCCAAGATGCTGTACGGTCTGCCGTTGGTGTTGACCGTCCACTCGCTGGAGCCGCTGCGGCCGTGGAAGCGCGAGCAGCTCGGCCGTGGCTACGATCTGTCGTGTTGGGTGGAAAAGACCGCGCTGGAGATGGCAGACGCGGTGATCGCCGTTTCCGAAAGCACCCAGCGCGACGTGTTGAACCTGTTCGACGTCCCGCCGGAAAAGGTGCCGGTGATCACCAACGGGATCGATACCCGCGAGTACAAGCCGGTGGACCGGCCGGAGGTACTTGACCGCTACGGCATCGACCGCGACCGGCCGTTCGTCCTGTTCGTCGGCCGCATGACCCGGCAGAAGGGTCTTTACTACCTGTTGCTGGCGGCCGAGAAGCTGGCGCCGGACGTGCAGCTGGTCTTGTGCGCCGGCGAGTCCGACACCCCGGCGTTGCAGGCCGAGCTGGAAGGCATGGTGGACGACCTGAGCCGCCGCCGGCCCGGCGTTGTGTGGATTCCCGGCATGGTTCCGCGCGACGCGACGGTGGCCCTCTACTCCCACGCCACGGTGTTCTGCTGTCCGTCCATCTACGAGCCGTTCGGGATCATCAACCTGGAGGCCATGGCCTGCGGCACGCCGGTGGTGGCAAGCGCCGTGGGCGGTATCACCGAGGTGGTGGTGGAGGGCGAGAACGGTTTCCTGGTGGACGCCCAGCTTTCCGACCGCCCGCCCCACGACCCGATCGATCCTGAGGGCTTCGCCGCCGCCATGGCCGACGCCATCAATCGCCTGGTGGGTAACCCCGACCTGCGCGCGCGCATGGGCGAAAGCGGCAGGCGCCGCGCGGTCGAGCAGTTCAACTGGGAGATTATTGCGAGCCGGACGCTGGACTTGTACAGATCCGTAGCCAACGACAGCCCTGTCGACCTGGGTCTGGATTGACGGCAATCAACTCGGCGAAGGGCCGACAAGAGGCAGGCTGACAAGAAACGAGCCGAAAACAAGCAAACGGGCAAGAAAAAGACGGAACAAACTCAAGGGGGGCACCGATGACCAACCGCAGCCACGGTGTGCGGATCTACAACCTGTTTCCGTTGCTGGCCGGACCCATCGAGTCCTGGACGCCGCACCTGGATCGCATCGCGGCCATGGCGTTCAACTGGGTCTACGTGAATCCCCTGCATCTTCCGGGAGCCTCCGGCAGCCTGTACTCGGTGAAGGACTACTATCGGTTCCATCCCCTGGTTCAGGGTGACTCGAAGAAATCCGCCGACGAACTGCTGGCCGAGTTCACCGCCGCCGCCGCCGACCGCGGAATCAAGGTGATGATGGACCTGGTGTTGAACCACACCGGCATCGATTCCGTGCCCACCGAGTCCCATCCGGAGTGGTTCGTGCGGAACCACGATGGATCGCTGGTTTCGCCCTCGGCCATCGATCCGGCCGACGCGCGCAAGCGCACGGTGTGGAGCGACCTGGCGGAGATCGACTATAGCGACCGACCCGAACGCGCCGCGGTGGTCGGCTATTTCGCCAATCTGGTGGACCATGCGGTACGGCTGGGCGTGCGCGGATTCCGCTGTGATGCGGCCTACAAGGTGCCGGCTGTCGTCTGGCAGCCGATCATCGCCGCCGGCCGCGAGGCCGCCGACGGCACGGTGTTCCTTGCCGAAACGCTCGGCGCGCGGCTGGAGGAGGTGGACGGCCTGCGCGATGCCGGCTTCGACCTCATCTACAACAGTGCCAAGTGGTGGGACTTCCGCGAGGGCTGGCTGCTGGAGCAATACGACCGGTTTCGCAGCATCGCCCCATCCGTGGCGTTTCCGGAAACTCACGATACCGCTCGTCTGATCGCCGACCTTCGCGATACCGGTATCGGTGCGAAAAAGGCTGTCGAGCTGCGGTATCGTCGGGCCTGGATGTTCTCGTCGGTCTTCTCCGCCGGCGTGATGATGCCGGTGGGCTTCGAGTTCGGCTTCAAGCGGCGCCTGCATGTGGTCGAAACCCGGCCCGAGCATTGGGAGAAGCCGGCATTCGACCTGACCCAGTTCATCGGTGAGGTCAATCGGATGAAGGCCGACGTTCCGGCGCTCAACGAGGAAAGTCCGCAGCGGGCGGTCCATCTGGGCGACGGCGGCCGGGTCCTGGTGCTGCTCCGACGGCGCGACGGGGCCGGCGACTGGGTTGTGACCGTGGTCAACATCGACGGCGATGCGCCGGCAACGGTGCACCGGCTGGAGTATCTGGAAGGCGACATCCGCGAGGGCCGGGAAGTCACGCCGGGTCGCGCCGGCGGGCCGTTCCACGTGGACCACGCCGTGGACTTGGCGCCGGCGGAAGTCCGGGTGTTCGCCGGCGGCTGACGATTTCTGTGGGCAATAGCCCGGACTTCTCACCAGGATCGGCGTTCACGCGGTGTCCTCGGCCCGACAGGGCAGGAGAAAGGCGCAGCGCGATGTGGGTACATCGGGCAAGCCGTTCGACACACCCTGTCGGGCCGAGGTGGCCGCCCGGAGGGTCGCGGTCCGGCGGCCACCCGCGGCGTCACGGCGCTCGAACGATGTCTCCGCATCGCCCTTCGCGCCGCTCCTATCGGACCGGCACGCCGGGTCCGCGACGTGGATCCCGATCCTGGTGAGAAGTCCGGGCTAGTGGTGCGGCCGAAACGGAAGGATTCTTCCGTTTCGTTCGCACCACTAGCCCGCCGTCTTCTCCGATTTCTGCGTTTGTTGCCGCGCTCCTCGTGGATGCGGCGGGATCTCTGCGTGTGGGTGTTGCCCTCTCCACAAGATCAACGCCGACAATTTCCATAAAATTTTATGCAATGTTACAAGTATTATTTATGAAATATCTTTTATTTTCTTATTCGTGTATTTTTGATAGGAAATTATTGTTTTGATGAGTCCTGAGGCCTCCACTATTTTATTGGCGTTGATCTAGATATTTTGGCTCCGGATCCCTGCCGGAGTTGGTCCGTTTTGGAGGCTGTCATGGCCAGCACCGTCACTCCCGCCGATCGCGAAAACACCGATGCCCGTCAGGGCGAGGATACGGCGCCTCAGCCGGTTCCCACCGAAACCGCAGCGGAAGAGCCCCGCGACGACGGCCAACAGATGGCCGCGGCACCGCCCGCGTCTTCGGGAGCGGATGATCAGGCGCCGGTGGCCGATGACGCCGCGGCGCAACGGGTGGCGCTGGACGCTGGCGGCGAGCAGCCTTCGGTCGCTGACGAGGACGACGATGACGACGCCGATGACGGCGACGGCTGGGGTGAGACCTCCAGCGGGCCCGACGACGGCGGCTCCGGCGATTCCGGCGGTGACGGCGGTGCGTTCACCAGCCAGCGGTTCGGCCAGCCGGCCGGTGTCGATCCGGCGGACTCCTTCGGCAGCAACGACGGATTCGACATCGCAGGTGCGGCGGATGCGAGCACCATACAGGCGCCCCAAAACGGATTGATGGGTGGCGTATCGGCTGCCGCCGGCGCCGGGTTCGAGCCGCGTCCGGCGCCCGCGCCGACGCCGAGCGGTGGTGGCAACGCCCCGATCGTCGAGCCGGTGGACGACACGCCGCCTCCTGGCGAGCTGATCTTGGGTACGGTCGGCGACGACCTGATGGAGGGCACCACCCGCGGTGACACCCTGGAAGGCTACGAGGGTCAGGACGCGCTGAACGGCCTCGGCGGCAGCGACACGCTGTTTGGCGGCGACGGCGATGACGTTCTGCACGGCGATACCGGCAGCGACCAAGTCTACGGCGATGCCGGCGCCGATGCGGTATACGGCGACGCGGGCAACGACGTCCTGCACGGCGGCGCCGACGACGATACGGTTGACGGCGGCGACGGGAATGATGCCGCCTACGGCGATGGCGGTGACGACACCGTGTACGGTGGTGCGAGCGACGACGGTGTCCACGGCGGCGACGGCGACGATGCTGTCTACGGTGATGCCGGCGACGACCAGGTCCATGGCGATGCGGGCGCGGATGCCGTGTACGGCGGTGCCGGCAACGACGGCGTGCACGGCGGCGCCGGTGATGACGTGGTGCAGGGCGGCGCTGGAGCCGACTCCGTCTACGGCAACGACGGCAACGACGTGGTCGACGGCGGTGCGGACAACGACATCGTGGACGGCGGTGCGGGCAACGACACGCTGACCGGCGGTGATGGCAACGACGTGCTGAGCGGTGGCGCCGGCAACGACAACCTGGATGGCGGCACCGGTAACGACTTGTTTGTGGTGAGCGGCACCACCAGCGATGTGGACGTCCTCACCGACAGCGGCGGCGCAGATCTGATCCGCTTCGACGCCTTCGATCCGTTCAGCGAGGTCTCGCAGGTGGATTGCACCGGCGACGACCTGGTGTTCACCTATGGTGCCGGCGGCCGCTGACCTTTACCGACTTCTTCGCCGGCAATGCCATCGAGACGCTGGAGTACGGCGGCACGCAGTATACGCTGGATACCGGCTTCACCGGATCGGCCACCTTCAGCGACTTCATCACCGGCGGTGGTGGCGGTGGCGGCGATCATCTGGTGGGCACGGCCGGCGACGACGTGCTGACCGGTGGCAGCGACGCCGACACCCTGGAAGGGCTGGCCGGTAACGACACGCTGACCGGCCTCGACGGCGGCGATACGGTCTTCGGTGGCGACGGCGACGACACCATCGACGGCTTCGACGGCAACGATACGCTGCATGGCGATGCCGGCATCGACTCCATCGAGGGCGGCTCCGGCGACGACACGCTGTACGGCGGCGTCGGCGACGACTCGCTGGACGGTGAGGGCGGCAACGATGTCATCGACGGCGGCGACGGCAACGACTGGCTCGACGGCGGCAGCTTCGATGACACGCTCATCGGCGGTGCCGGCGACGACCTGATGTCAGGCGGCACCGGCAACGACGTCATCGACGGCGGCGCCGGCAACGATTCCGTGGACGCCGGCAACGGTAACGACACCATCAGCGACGGTGCCGGCAACGACATCATCGACACCGGCATCGGTGACGACCTGCTGATCATCAACGGCGGCACGTCGGACGCGGACGTGGTCACCAACACCGGTGGCAGCGACGTGATCCGCTTCGACAGCTTCGATCCGTTTGCCGAGGTCTCGCAGGTGGAGCGTGTGGGTGACGACCTGGTGTTCACCTACGGCGCCGGCGGCTCGCTGACGTTTACCGCGTTCTTCACCGGCAACGAGATCGAGACGCTGGAATACGCGGGTGCTCAGTACACCCTCGATACCGGGTTCACCGGCCCGGCCACGTTCGCCGACTTCATTGCCGGTTCGGGTGGCGGACCGGGCGATCACATCGTCGGCACAGCCGGGGATGACACGCTCGACGGCACCGATGGCGGTGACACCATCGAAGGCGACAACGGCGACGACACCCTGAACGGCCTGGGCGGCGACGACACGCTGGAAGGCGGCGCCGGCAACGACGTGGTGGACGGCGGCGACGGCGTCGACATCGTGGAAGGTCAGATGGGTGACGACACGCTGTACGGCGGTGCCGGCGACGACGAGCTGAAGGGCTCCAGCGGCAACGACCTGATGTACGGCGGTGCCGGCGACGACGAGCTGAAGGGCTCCAGCGGCAACGACCTGATGTACGGCGGTGCCGGTGCCGACAGTCTCGGCGGCGGCATGGATAACGACACCCTTTACGGCGGCGACGGCGACGACACGCTGGACGGCTTCATCGGCGACGACACGGTGTTCGGCGATGCCGGCAACGATACCCTCACCGGCTACGACGGGAGCGACGTGCTGCTGGGTGGGGACGGCAACGACATCGTCGACGGCGAGGACGGCGACGACATCGTGGATGGCGGTGCCGGCGACGACACGCTGCAGGGTGGTGCCGGCAATGACACCCTCGATGGCGGAATCGGCAACGATACCATCGACGGTGGCATCGGGGACGATGTCATCTACTTCACCGCCGGGACCACCGACAACGACATCATCACCGACGCCGGCGGCGCCGATACCATGATCTTCGACGGCATCGATCCCTTTGCCGAGATCTCCGCCGTGACCCGGGTCGGCGACGACCTGATCTTCGACTACGCGGCCGGCGGTTCGCTGTCCTTCACCGGCTACTTCAGCGGTGGCGCCATCGAGAACCTGGAATACCTAGGCGTCACCTATGCCCTGAACCTGGGCTTCACCGGCACCGCCACGTTCGCCGACTACATGGCCGGCGTGTCCATGACCGACGTGGCCGGCAATGCGGTTATCGACTTCGGTGCCGGCGACCAGGTGACCCTGGTGGGCGTCGACGTGGCCGATATGGATGCCAACGACTTCGTCTTCGCCCCGTCCACATGACCCATTCGGCATGAACCACCCGGCATGAACCATCTGGTAAGGCGATAGGGCCTATTCTGGCCCTATCGCCCGATCACTACCAAGGGGACCGATGCCCGTGACCCCAAGCGGCACCCCCAGCCCGATCGAAGACGACGACACCGATACGCACGACCGAACCGCGACCTCCGTCCTGGAGGCCGCGGTTCGCGGTTGCCGGCGGGCCTTCGTTTCCATCGGTGCCTTCACCTTCGCCATCAACCTGCTGGTGCTGACGGTGCCGGTCTACATGGTCCAGGTGTTCGACCGTGTGATGACCAGCCGCAGCGTCGATACGCTGCTGGTGCTCAGCATCGCCGCCATCCTGGCGTTCGCGGTCATGGCGGCGCTGGTGCTGGTGCGCTCGCGGATGATGGTGCAGATGGGCACCTGGCTCGACGAAACACTGGGTCCCACGGTGTTCTCCGCCGGCCTGGTGCCGCAGTCGGGGCGGCCGCAAACGGGGCCGCAGGCGGTGCGCGACCTGGCCCAGGTGCGCGGTTTCCTGACCGGCTCGGCGGTGTTCACGTTGCTGGATGCGCCGTGGGTGCCGCTGTTCATCGGCGTCATCTTCCTGCTTCATCCGCTGCTCGGACTCACCGCGACCCTCGGTGCCGCGGTACTGTTCGGGATCGCCTATCTGAACGAGGTCTCGACGCGGCAGCCCCTGGCCCAGGCCAGCGGTTCGTGGGCGGCGGCCATGGCGGCGGCCGATTGCGTCACCCGTCAGGGAGAGGCGGTCACCGGGCTGGGCATGAACACCGCGCTGCAGCGCTGGTGGTCGGTGCGCAGCGTTCGCATTGTCGCCTCACAGGCGGAAGCCAGCGACCGCGCCGGCCTGCTGATGGCCATCAGCCGCTTCGTCCGCATGGCGCTACAAATCCTGGTGCTGGGCCTGGCCGCGTGGCTGGTGGTCGGCCAGGAACTGGGCGCGGGCGCGATGGTGGCGGCGTCGATCCTCCTCGGCCGGGCGCTGGCACCGGTGGAGCAGTCCATCGGCGTTTGGCGGCAACTGGTGGGGGCCCGCGCGGCATTCCAGAGAATCCGGGAGGCCCTGGCGCGGACCGACTCCCAGCCGCGACAGGGCCTCCCGGATTCTCTGGAAT
>Ga0209363_1001222_pt1 | contig 11954 bp, 7 predicted proteins | sample WorMetexBAHAMAS3_FD_187385 | JGI IMG/M metagenome (GOLD analysis project Ga0209363, IMG submission 187385) | Marine gutless worms symbiont microbial communities from Max Planck institute for Marine Microbiology, Germany - Inanidrilus exumae... | ecosystem: Host-associated > Annelida > Digestive... | reverse complement strand
AATCCGCCGTTGCTGACTGATGACCGTTTAATGGTCGTCGACGACGTCACGTCCGCGTGGCGGTCATCGTTCACGTCTGTGACAGACAAAAGCACGGCATTAACCGCCGCTCGACGTTGTTAGATTACGATGCATAAGGTGGTATTAGACATCGGTGTCGGGCAGCTTAGCGAACTGATGAAACTGTCTGTATCCAGTATATCACGTAGCTGGCGTTACAAAAACTAAAAACGAAATTAAACTGCTCAAACAGTGGTAGCATAGAGTCAGTCCATGTGTACGAGTGTCGTTAACCCATTTAGGCTCTGGCGCTCAACCCTGAGCGCCAGAGTGCCCGAAAGTCAAAAAATGGTCGGTTTGCTAGCCTGGCATCGAACCCCTTAGTCACTGTCCGCATTTTGGAACTATACTGGGCAAAATGGGTTAACCGGCAAGCAGCAGTTGCGTGTAAGTGAAGTTGGTTACGATGCGATGATACGCTATACATGTATTTACGTGCGCTCAAAAGCTGACGCGATGGCCAGCTTAATCTAGCGCACGGCACAGAAACGAAAAAATGAGGAAAACTAAAAACAGAAACTGGGTAGCTGAGAAGAAACGGTCCGGGCAATAGTCCTCAGTCCGTTGATAGAAGGTTATTATTGTATTGACCGTTGTACCAGTACAGCCGCAACGTGCACAGTGGTCGCGTTCTGCAGAAAGTCCAGCAGTCGTAGTGGCATCACTTACGATCGACTGGTATACATCCTCCGGATCACTTCCAAAATTTAATCAGCTCTTCTCTGGTCCGCAGTCTCTACTATTTCCCAAATTTCGTGAAAATACACCCGTAACTACTTCAGTTATTCTGCCATACATACAGACAAAAAACATTATATCCGCCAATGTGGCGCAGGTAATAACGCTGCACCGTAAATAACTATTAACTTTCTGCGATATTAAAAGACGGCCAAAACGATGTACGGACATCGCAGAATGGATTTATCGAGCTTAGCGATGCTTTGAATGTAGCGCAAGATAGCGGTCGACCGAAAACGTTATTCGTATTATCTATGTCATAAGTTAAACATTTGGCCAACGGTGGTGTTCGACCGTAAAGCTTTGTCTGGTTAGCACGTTGATCATTTACGACCGTTGACGGTTCGGTTTTTCCGCTCGTTGCATCATCGTTTTCGTTGAGCGCTCAGTGGGTCGCTGGGTTGGCCTATGGTAAGTTAACAGCGTTACTCTACGATGAGTCCTGTTCGTACTGAAATGGGTGATCGTTCGTGGGTAGGCCTATACCGCGCGCATTGCTAGTTGGTATGCAACCAGTCACCCGGGCCAACTCAACCTCCTGTCATCAGCGAGATGGGTAATGAGTGGCGGTGCTCTTTGATCGGAAAGGTAACTGCAGATCTGGCATCGCATTGGCCACGCATCACATACTCAGTGGTATCCACCTACATTGTACCAGCATAATGACCAAAGAAAGGCAGATGAGCTCAATGCCTATGCTACTGGGTGGGTGGGCTGGCACAGGCACAGTGGTAGAACGTCGGTCTGTTACCAGCGAACTTCCCCTGTCCTACGCTCGACCTGCAGCTGATGGGTAACTACTTATATGAGTAAACCGTCCGCTACAAGGTCAGCCAACTAGGCCAACTCAACCTTTCATCCTTTCGAGGTCGATAAATGAGTAATGAGCTGTAATCGGATGTGCGCTACCAGCTACCTTGCTCGGGTGGTCTGGCGGTGCCATCTGGTGAATGCTTACGCAGGATGGTTCATTCCATTCGTGGATGAACGTGTGGGTGGCAGGTAAAACTGTGTGATCCGTCTAACACGCGCCATTCCTGAGCGCATTAGAGGTGGTTTACGACGATGCGCTATACAAATCGACGTTTACTTTACTTACTTTACCTTACTCTATGAGGCGTGGCATTCTTCTACAGTGAGTGCTAGGGCGGCGTTGGAAGAGCATTCGGCGTGGAGCGGCCACGACGGCCAGGGAGGAATCGAGCGTGTAACGACGCCGTTGACCCCGTCATATTGCAAGTAGACACGGACCGTGCGTCATGCCAGTAAATCGCTGTCGCCGCTCAGTTGTTGATCCGGCTCATCGCAAACCGGAGCCCAATCGACCGCCGAAGCAGGATTTCCAATTACCAGACATGTCGGCTAATCGACGGGTAAACCAACGCCGACTTGGCGAAGTCGTCTTCGTTGTCGCGGTTGAAATACGTCCTCCCTCGAGATCCATTTATTCCGTGCCGTCGCTGGCGTGTTCTGGCCGGCCCCACGCTGTCCAAATATTGCGTTAGCGAATGACGTTAGCCGGCCGGCCGTTTGGCGCGGCCGGCGTTCATCGCATTGCTACCAACGCCAGTCGGACGTCGACGACGCGTCAGCGGCGCAAGAACGTTATCGAAAAATCCGATTTACGACTGGGCGCGCGATCCGTCTCCATACAGTGCGTGGAACGAGGCCACAGCACGCCACGCCCGACTATCATCCGATCAGCACTACATACATTGATAGACGGTTTTACACCACTTCGTTCTAACAATATCAGTATAGACCCACTGGTGGCGATCGTATCGCGTACGGCGAACTTTTCACTTGCCTAACATTCACAGCAGCAACCGCGACTGAAGCCACTAATAGATAGAACGTGAGATCTCGCTCGTTTACGGCATACGCAGATCTCCGCAAAAAAGTAGCGGTGCAAAACCATATGTCAATGCATGTGCGGATGCGTTGCGTTGCGGTTCCGCGCGTCGTTTTCGCCACAACAGGCCGGAAGACGCCGCACCGCAACGCAACGCATCAAGTGTAAACGAACTTCGTTTGGCGGTTGGCGGTTTGGCTTTAAAACTGCCTAAATGTTTGCTTCCGTGCTTCTGCCATTTTGTCCTATAGAAAAGTGCATAATTAATCCATATCAGAAAAATGACAGAAAGTGCTGACAGCACTTATTTTTGTATACAAGCGTAATTGCTGAAGTGCAATTAAATCTGCTTTGCGCGAAACGTTTCAGCGAACGCGACTCTGAGATTTATATTACGTACTGTAGTCCTAATTATTTTCGTAATTTAAGAAGCAACTGAGCTGCTTTGATTTTGCCGCGATTTTTGCTACATCTGAAGCAGATTACTGCTAAGCATTTCTGGTGGATTTTTAAGCAAAACGATTCAAGCGTTACCTTGTTTTTGTTTGTTCTCAATGCTAGATTTTTGAGACCGTCCCCCGAATTCGCTCACGTTCGATCGCGGTCGACCGCCGTCGATTATACGTTACGACCGTCGACGGCCGTTACCCACCGTAAACGGCCGCAGTGAGACACTTCACTTACACGACACATCTGCTGCTCGCCGGTAACGACACTGTGCTGATTTCAATGTGGCGAGACGGAGGTATGCGCTGTACCGAGTGCGACTGCAGCCTAGCTGTACGACTAATTCGTGCTCGTGGCACAATTTTGATGCTTGTTGTTCCTAAGAGAAACTGTCTCAATCTGACTGCACTCTTGTAGTACGGCGTATTACTAATGTTGTTAAGATCTTATGACATTATTTTTACTTTATATAAAAGTAACTATTTTCAACCTGGTGAAACTTTTAACAGAATAACAAATCACGTTTTGCACTTTGTTCTTTATTTCGGCCGATAAAACTCGAAATTCCGCTTCTTCAATATGTTGTGGACTTTTGCACGGCTTGTTGTTGGACAACAAACCCGTAACAGATGGAACAAGTGGAGTTTAGGCGTAAAGCGTCGCAGTCCTAAGTCGTACCTGCGTCGTCCACAGTCTTCGCTAGTCGTTGTTCGTCGTACGTGTGCGGGGCGTCAGTCGGTGACGTCTGCAGCTGACATGTGGAACATGTTGTCTGTGATCGCGCGGCGTTCGTCATTCCGTCGACTCGCAGACGCGGTAACAGTCTCACCACCTGTATACAACCGCCGACATCGTCAACATTCATCACTACCCTCGTGGCAATATACAGAACAACGAACAATAAAACAAAGTACATCCGTCCTCGGGGACTGACGTATATCCACACATGCCGATCCTACGTCCACACGCTGCGCGATTTCACGAACGGCGCATCTCTAGCGTGACGTTTACGTCGGCGCATCTCTACGGTAATGTTTACTTACGGGTGGGCGTGGCTCGCGCGCTGGTCGATTCGTCCGATTTTGGGCTTCTGGGGAGAAAAGTTCACAAAAATGTGAGATTCTTTGCCTTGAACGCCGACGAACCTCCGCGAAAAACTACGCCGCCTAGCTTTATCTTTGGCGGAAAATCCGTAACCGTACAAACACACACACAAACATTAAGCGATATATCCACACCTTGCCAATACACAAAAATAGTATAAATTTTATGAGCTCTAGGAAGACCCTTCACATGATTAATATAACTGAAGTCGATTTAATATTTCACAATTTCTTTTGCCCTTGTTTTTTGTTAGTTTCAACTACGGCAACGTGTAGTAGATTACGGCGGCTCCCAGTCAGCTTTAGGGCGCAAGTAAAATGCGTATTGTATCGTAATGCGCCTCATAAATTGGTATTTAGTTACTAACTTATTTCATTACAGTGACTTATTTCTGTCTAATATGTTACCTAGTCAATATTCTTTTTTTTTGATCCTCCTACGTTGACTTTCCCTTACGACTAGAAAGCCCTCACTGAAGGTCGCACCGACCACATTAGCAACATTGTCCTCCGGTCACCGTGAATTTGACCTACGACTTCATCTTTGAACTTGACCTCAAAGTGTCAGCATTCCAAATATATAGGTCAAAGGTCATTTAGTTCAAACGTTATTGTCCGGACACACAGCCAGACACTCCGACACACCACCGTGCCGATTGCTTTACCGGGACCATTGAAGTAAAAAAGGTAAAGTTCTCCCATACTCGTTACCGAACGTTGGGCCAGGAGCTGATCCCGGTGTGCAGGCAGTCAGCCCGCAGGTGACTTAAGTCATCCACCCGGCGGTAGGCTGCCATTACCTTCCGCCAGGCCTGCGGTTACCTTCCCAGCCGAAGACCGTCACCGCCCATCGGCCGGTACCAAATTATACTGCTTGTTGACAGAGGGACATGCGTGTGAGCAGTATGCCCAAGGCTGTTACCTGGAAGCGGACCGGCGGAGATTCGAAGTCGAACCCGCCACCTTTTGGATCGCGAGCGAAAGCTCTACCGTTAATTAGCCACACAGGCCATGGACCATTGAACTAGTCGGTAAATATTACCGTCGCCAAACTGCTTTCTGAAAGCATCTATCTATGTAGGTATTTCATTACAAGATTATTTTTGATCATATAGTGATCTATGGTTAATCTTGAAAACCTCGAGCACTGTCGTCTAATTTACGATTTAGTCTTTTGCTATAAAATGCTACACGGCTGTGTGGCGTATCTGCTGTTGAATTTGCGTGTAGAAATACTGGTGGTAATAATCTTTGACTTGCAAAACATTTCTGTTATACCGATATTAGGAAATACTTGTTAATAACAGATTCACTGATGCGTGAAACAGTTTATCTATAGTTATGTCGCAATCTATTAGTGTTTTTAAAAAGAAACTGCGTGATATAAATTTAGATAGTTTCTTAACGATAAGAGAGTGACTGATTCACGGAATGCGTTCGCCGTCTGTTATTGCTTTTGTGTTCATTTTCTTGATTTTTAGATTAGTTTCTGTATTTTAAATCTGTTTTATTCGCGTGTGATATGCTGGTAATATTCTAACTATATTGCATTATTGTACTGCGATGCAAGTGGCCTTCGGGCCTTTTTGCTTTTATTATTAAATTAAATTAATAAATAATAGATATGTACAGTGCCGACATGTTACTTTTCCACGTTATTGTTTATCGCGACAAACAGAGCAACGCGTACATGGTGCCAATAAACTTCCGCCATTCCATTGCCGCTGCGGAGTCGTTTATCATTCTGCTTGAAATACATGAGCGTCGTGGACTTACGACCAGATGAGCAGCGGTCACACTAAGCGCCAACGACAGCTAATCGACGCCGGTAAACCGACACGCTGCTGCGGCCTCCTCCTCCGCCGCAGCTACTGCTGCTGGGTTTCGTGATGCGGGCGGACACCGCTATGACGACGAACGACGGCCGTTGTCAGCACGATAACGAACTTGTCGACTCGGCTGAGCGCAGAGCACGCCATTACAGCCGCCTGAAAACGACGACACTGACCGCCGCGGTCATAAAACCTGTTTTTCATATTGACGTCACGGATGCCGCATCCGCGAAATGGATTCGGTGATCCGATTGTTGGGGTTTACCGGCCTGTCGATTACAATGTAGGCCCAGACAAAACATCTCGGAGGCCACGGCGGTGCACTGACAACGACGAGCTAACTAGCTGAAAAACATGCATCGTCGTGGTAAACAATTTCACTTTGCTTGAAAGCAGCGCAAACATCCTCCTGTATAAATGTTGTTGATTGTTACGGTCGCTTGCACTTTAATACATGGAAACTAGGCAAAAGTCTAAAATAAGACAAGCTGTTCGACCTTCAGACTAAGCCAACCGACTGGAGTGAATCCGTCCACAGGCTGCTACCTCCACATTCACTGTCCACCATCGCCGTCAAAAGTCGCTCAAGCCTCCATTACTTCGATTTGCTGTGTATCCACAGCAAGTTGTACAACAAATCGACGCAGTGGAGTTTGGGTTTCGATTTGTTGTGGACTTGTCTTAGTATTGCAACTTATTTTGCCGATAAGGTGAAATGAAAAATATCCACAACAAATCCACAACAAATGAAAGTAATGGAGTAGTGGAGCATTATTATTATTACTCATTCGCCACGTTGATACTCATTTTACTGTCCCATGGAAGGACAGTGCGTTCTTGAGAAACGCCGCACTGTCCATGATTTGGTTCTCACATATAAAATCATTTTCAGGCTCGCTGATGTACAAACGTCCAAATTCTTTAAGTTACGAGATGATATCGTTCCTACTAGGGGCAACCCCTACAAGATCTTTTTAAACACAAGTCGTATGAATGTGAGACGTCATTTTTTACTGAACGTGTTGCCGGTTTGTGGAACAGTTTGCCACCATCCATAGTCAATTTTAGTAGTTTGTTATTATATGAGAAAACTATTAATAATGTGCATGCTAACCTATTTACAAGATATTGATCGCTTATCTGTTTATGTATAGTTTGCAACTTTACACTGTCATTGTCTGTTTTTTACCTATTGCTATGTATTATTACGTGATGTGTTAGTGGCCCTTTATCGCTAATAAATCATTCAGTGGAAGGCTGAGTCGATCTAGACGCTGCAATAAGAGTGTGTATCCTGTGTCCGAGGATGTATATCGCACTGGATGTCGTTATAGACTGTTCCCGTAAGATTCGATCCTAGGATCGCACGCACGGCGGTCAGGCAGGCTAGAATACTTCGACCTACATCAAAACCACTATTCAATCACAACCATTTTCTACTATTTTGAATCAAAAGTTGACCAAATAACTGCCAACCAACAACTTTTGGTCTAAGAAGTTTTTTTCACAACGTGATCGAATGCGAATCATGCAGTTCGTGAAACTGCTGGTTGGCGAAGTTCACGTCCGCTATAGAAGTAGGCCTACGTTAATTATACGGTCGTCGGCGAAGCGACGTTGATTGATGCCTGACGCCGGTCGGCAACTGGGCGCTGTTAACTACGCTAATATATAACGTCAGTGCAAGCAGTCAGCGGAACACGAGTAGCACGACGATGGAACGCCGACATCATTCACACCGTGCATTGACGCTGCTGCAGCAGCAGCAGCAACAGCAGCAGCTCGACCGATGTCCGCATCACTGCAGCATCTGGCGACGTTGGCTAACCAACCGCATTAGTGCAGCCCGGTCGCACGGACCGACAGACAACGGCAAGTAAATCAACCACGCAGTCATGACAACGTGGCGTCAGGTCGTCATGACGACGCCACGTTGCCTCAGCAACCGGCACGGCGACAGAGGTGACGTGGGAGACCATCGCAATAAACAGTCGACGATGACCTCGAATCAAAGAATAGCGAAGTGTCGCCGACGACGAACCGAACTCTCACAGCATCACGTTCGTCCGTCTGAACTGAAAATGTTCCAAACTCAAGAACGAAAAGTAAGCTTATAGAAAGCGTAAAATCGGCTCGAACGTTTCCCGTGTCAAGTGCAACTCTCGGAACAGTTTCGGTCAAAAAGATCAAAATGTTGTTCTACTAATAGCAATAATAATATTTCCCTTCTTACCCCGCTCCATGAACTTGCCCCCGTACGTTTCCCGCCCTCTCGACCAGACGAACCGGCCAGTAGCATCAAACAGGCCCGACCTCGTCAGCTCAGCCAGCACAACATTCAGACGGTCAACAATTCAAGAGTCGCAGTTTTATACGACGCTGCCTAGAACCCAGTCGGCATTTTAAAACCGGGCCCAACGCTGCCAAGCGACCAACAAATGGATAGATGTTATTTGTGAAGTGACGACGGAAAAGTCCCGTCATATAGCGAGTGAGCCGCTGCGATCACTTCTTGTTCTTTCATTCACATTTTCGTGTTTTACCAACCTACCACATAGTAGTGAACTTTTACAGTTCGAAGCCACCAACTAGTCATTGCCGTCACAATCGCCGTGTGTTTGATACGATACGCTGACGATTGCCGGTATTTCAGGTACGGATAATTACCGCAAACCAAGGGCTTATAGCAGCCCCACGACGAACTGCATCAGGTCCTTCGTGTAACGGTTGCAGCCCGTTGCCATGATTGACCAATTACTGCAACCATCTCAGCGTACTGCATCGTGTCTTTTGCGGTAAATACTCACATCGAACTAGAAAACTCTCACTCGAGGTCGCACCGACCACTTTAGCACAAAGTACTCAACGACCAACCGACCAATAACAGTGTTGTGTATACGTTTGCTGCTGCCTTCTCGCGAGACTCGCGATACAAAATGTACACGTCACCTGGTAACGTGCACCTGTAGCCAAAAGGAATATCTTCCTCCTATGACCTTGAACTCTGACCTATGACCTTGACCTTCGAAAATGACCTACATAGGGTCAAGATGAACCAGCAAGCCAAATAACTAGATCAGAGGTCACCTAGTTCAAACGTTATTGTCCGGACACACAAAGAGACAAACACACCCGACCGATTGTTTGTTGTACGTGGTCCACTAAAATGTCAGGTAATAGATTACCTCGGCCGGACTAGAAGTCTCAGACCGTCGAAGGCACTCGTTACTGGCGGGTCGTCGGTTTGCGGCGGGTGCGTGAAGCGGCGACGACCGATCAAGAACGTCCGGCTGGACTATCGAACAGCGGCGCCACGCAGCCGCCGCAGCCGCCACGCTCTGCTGCCTCCCGGCCTTCTTCATCGTCGACTGGTCATCAGAGTAGCTGACCGCCAGTCCGTTCATCGACGTCTTCTGTGTCGTGTCCACCGTGTAGACGGTCGAAGTCGACCGTGATCGACGATCTTTCGCCTCTTTCGAATGGCCGTCATCGTCACTCGACGCCTCTGCACATATCAGCGCACGATGTCTACGAGAGAGTACATAACGGTTCCGCAATCACCTTGCAATTTGAGTCGACATTATTTCGTCGACATGCAAACACGTAAAAGCATCATTCAGTCGTTATGACTGTAGCTAATTACGAAAAGAATCCGTTGGGTAATGTTTCGGTTTTTGGAGAGTTTTTGGCATATTTTTTTTAACTAAGACCAGTTTTCTTGTGTCACGGTTAGTTGTCTTTGTATATTCATCTTTATTCACCAAAAAACGGTAGAGAAGAAAAATAACACAAAAACAATAAAAAGTGAAAAAAGCAAACAACTTAACTAAGCAGGTCAAAATTTGCTAACATTTCCCAATACTATTTATAATATATTCTAGTATAAACCAGTTGATATCGAACCATAACTAAAAGAAATCCGATGCTATAAAGGCAGCTGCGAAACTGTTGTATACTTTTCATACTCTTTTGGTTCGTGTGAGCTGTATTGTCTATGCCAGTGCTCGAAAATTTGTCGTCGAAATGACATGTTATATATGTTGCGCATTGGACCGATATATTTGTATTCAATTTTAATCGTTGGGAAAGCTTCAAGAGTTTTATTAATGGCTTAGGAAAACTAATTCTGCAGTATATTTTAAAGGTATGTAAAGTTAAATTTTATTTTCACTTATTATATGCTGCTAATTCGTTACTTTCGGATCTATTTTGGTTGCATTATAGTGACTGTTATTCTGCTGATGACTGCCTGCGTTGTGTGTTTGGCCCGCGGCATGTGGCTGTTAATGCTGTGTGCGACCAGTTTAGAGTGGATTGTCTGATATAGCTGTTTATGCTGTACTTTTTAATTTTTAAATACTTTTTCTGTAATTTTTAACATTTCTGTCACTTTTTTGATGAATAAACGTATTCATATAAAGGTCTCAGCGCTGGGGTCCAGAGTAGGCTGAACCCCTGCCCGCAAAGAACAAAGAAAACAAGTACAACGAGTGGGATGTTATTCACTGCTTACTAATTTAACTTAATTAATTTAATGCGTATGCGTTTAGATCCGTTACAATACACCAACGTCAGAGTCAGATACGCAAACAAACAAAGAATCCATAGAATAAGCTAGACCGTTACCACCGTCCTCTAAAATGCATCATTTCTCGCATATTTGATAAATCATCATAGAACTGAGAGAACGTTGACGTGACGGACCCTGGTTGTCGGCCTCACAGCAGCAGCAGCAGCAGCAGCTGTGGTCGTCGTGGCGGCGATGTTGACGACGATGTTGACTCCTGACAGCGAAGACGATGGCCGTCAGAACGGCGGAGAACATGACGAGTCCCGAGCCGCAGGCCGCGCCGACCAGCACGACGTCTCGGTCGGTGCCTCGCCGCCGCCCGTCAGCCGCCGCCGCCGGGCCCTCGGCGTACGTGGAGTAAACGTCGTCTTCATCTGCACTCAGTGTTTGATTGACGACCAGGGACAGATCAAGAGTCGTCGACAGCGGCGGATGTCCACAATCAGACGCCACTATTCGCAGTTTTACTACCTGCAACACACACACACACAATGTCTCCCTCGTCGGTCTTACGCCGGTCTAGAGAGTTCTACACAAATTTGCTCTTATGATGACTCTCCGCGGCATTTCACGTACAATAGCCTAATGCACTTATCAGCGACCAAACTGAACAGCACCAGTTCTATTCGGTAGCCATGCGTCCTATTTAGAAAAAAATCATCAAACGTTTTAATACAGTGACATAAAAAGTGCGCATATTCTATAGACACAAACGTCGTGACACTGTTTTAATAAGTTTGTAAATTTTTAGACTCCTTATATGTCATTGTTAAGCCCATGCTTTACGACTGTGGTCGTGATGTTTATTTCTGTCTGTCTATCTGTCTCTCTATTGTGTAGTTTGATTCTTTCTTCCGTTTTTGTACTGTTTATTGCATGTTTATTTGTTTGTCGGCTGCCTGTAATGAAAAAAAGATTATTATAATTCTTCTGCAGCAGTAGTGGATTTTTCTGCAGTGGACTGGTCTAGAGGCGCATTAACTTGCTGCTGTTAATTCGTGACATTACAAAATGTTCTTGTTTGCGGTGTCATTATGCCTAGAAATAAAAAAAACTAAAAATCAAGTATAACGCAACGAATGAATCTTCTCATAGCGTTAACGAAAATTACAGCCAAGATCGTTCACAAAACTACAAATACAACTGCAAACGAAACGTTTAACAAAACTGTCGACGAAAACCGGAAAGCTTCGTCACAGTTATAACTAAAACTTCAGCTAGAAAAGTATTCAAAACAAAAATAACACCGCCCGGAAACGATGTTCGATCGATTTGCCGTGCGTGTACGCGGCGATTGGCGCTTGCATGCTGACGACGTCGGTTCGCCGTGCTCAGTCCGCCATGGTTTAATG
>Ga0209363_1001221_pt1 | contig 11959 bp, 7 predicted proteins | sample WorMetexBAHAMAS3_FD_187385 | JGI IMG/M metagenome (GOLD analysis project Ga0209363, IMG submission 187385) | Marine gutless worms symbiont microbial communities from Max Planck institute for Marine Microbiology, Germany - Inanidrilus exumae... | ecosystem: Host-associated > Annelida > Digestive... | reverse complement strand
CGAGCGATGTTGGCCTTAAAATCTATGGTGCTGCAATCGTGTTCTATGATGACTTCGATGCTAGTCAGCTTTCACATGAGCAGCTGCAGTCGTCAGGCCTTGCACCAGCAACAGAAGCAACGAGTTTTGATTGGACGCTTCATCAGAACAGATCCATCTGTTTTCTCTCACGCTGGCCATTTTTTGAAGCAATGCGTGGGCTGCTACTTTACATCTATCGCATTTCTGTTTCTGGACCACAGCCGGTGCCTTTGGAAAGGTGTGTCAGCGTGTTACTTAGTTAGACAGCAGTTACTGAGAGCATTTCTAGGATAAAAATGGAAATTACTTACAAAGTCATGTGCGCCCATAAGCTGTGAACACGTGTGATGGTGATTATGGGTCGCAATAGGCTTCAAATTGCATGTAAGTTGCATACGAGAATTCGCATTAATTAAATAAGTGAGTAGGTAAATTTTATTAATTGGTTGTAGCCATGTATTTGTATAAATATTCGTAGATGTGTGTTGTTTCTTTTATTGATATTTATTGCTGATTTCTCACATGCAACATGCAGTGAACTCATAGCTTCTGATGTCTCATGATCATAGCTAACTGCGGATTCCTATACCATAGATATTGGGCTCTGCTGATTTCCATTCTGTATCCGTCAGTGAGACTCCTGCTGACGCTTCAAGACCACAGATACATGACTATTTTCCTTCGTGTTTTTGCAGACACTCAAATTGTTGACAATTGTTAGACTAGATGGCTGTACTGTGTGCAATGCCCACAATACAGTATTTGACTCTAAGCATAACTGATGCAGCAGCGGCAGCTTACATGTAGGCCAGACGCTGACTGTCCCGCAGTAAATGACCACATACCCCTATTTGCAAATGCTATACAGAGCTATTTACTTACTGCATTTCAAGTGGACTAGTGTCACGTGACTGTTGTCTTATTGTGCTGTGCCGTGCGTCAATCACATCCGACGTACGTTCCATGTATGGACTGTACTGGCCAGGCGAATGACTTTGAATTGACTCTAATGGTAGAAATGGAAACTAGACATCCCATAGACGAATCATTTTTTAGTGAACTTCCGTCGCTGTGTAATCATTGCAGAATTATGGCGGCCTGAAGTTGCATGACATTTTAACTTTTTGAGAAATTTTGTGCGTTTTTTTGAAAAAAAACGACCCCTTACGGTAAAATTTTCAAAAGTCTGTTTGGAACGTTTTCATCGCGACACCGATCAACTTGTTGTGTTCAAATTTCGTGAAATTTGGTCGACGGTGAATCGGTGAAATCGTGCATTGCTTACCTGACAAAAAAACTTTCGCCTGGTTTTCCAGTTGTTGCTACTGTGCGGATCATGCCAAAAGTCTGCCAGGGCCAGCCCCTGACAACGTTCTCAGAGTGTTCCAGATTCCATTACTCAGAGTGCTCCAGATTTCGTCCAAATCGGTTCACTTTCAGTGGATTTATAGCCGAATGCGTGAACACCGTCAAAACGTGCCGTAAAGTGAATCCAATATTGGGCTGAAGCCTAGCTTTGAGCCGAGTAATAAAGGTGAACATGAAGTTAAAGGTAAACGACGTTGTGGGTTCGTTGTAGTGTCATTAGTTTTGCCTGCATGTGAACTGTGAAATTTTCTGATGTCGATTAATAGTAACAATAATAACAATTCTATTTTTAGTTTTTGTATAGCTGGTCGTATTTTATGGCGTCCCAAAGGTGACTTTGGATGTATGGGATAGTTTTCTTATCTGCCAAATAACATTCCTGTCACCTGACGAACAGTGTCAGCAATAATGAGAATATTAAGATTAGCAGACGTGCTCATATTAAGGCTTATACAACAGCCAACCAGTGTCAATGTACTACAATTAGTGAATCCGAACCTGCGTGGGAAGCAGTTAAAATGATTGCGGAAATAAGGAAGTTTTCAGTTTCTTGTTGAAGACGTTAGTGTTTTGTGTGGAGCAGATGTTGATAGACTGGGATGAGCAACAGTGAATGCTTGCTCAATGAGCTTGAGTCTAGTAGTGATCAGGATGAACATTGAACAGGTCTTCACTGCTGGCTGATCACATAAATTTTATGTTTTATTAAATGTGAATATTAATATGAATTTATTGTATGAATATGAATGTATTGTGCATTCTCGCACTTGTCTGTTGATTTGTATGTTTTACATATGTGTGGTCGTAGGTACATTGGACACTACATGACCAATGTTGTATGTTGATTTGTATGTTTTACGTATGTGTGGTCGTAGGTACATTGGACACTACATGACCAATGTGCCATTTCCATCTCCGCAGAAGCCACGAATATTTATTCAGGTATTGGCAGGTTATTGTCTCATGCAGATGCATCGTTTGAATCGTTGTTGATGCATGATATATGTTGAATAGTGATATAAGTATTGCTTTTATTGAATTATAACTGTATCAGGTGTTATACATACCAGTTATATAAGTCATTAGGGCATTAAATTTTTTTCAGTTATTACAACAGCAACAACAACAGTGGTTTTACAGCCATTACGTAGGTCAAACTGTATTATCTGACACACCCCTGTTAAGAACTGGAGAACTTTGTTGGTGCTAAGTTTTACTGCCGTTGCTGACGACGCTCGTGTATTCAGATCATGGAGAAGATGCTACAGTTCTCCTCAGTGGTGTTATCCATTATCCATACACATCTCCATACGAAGGCTTCAATTTTTAATCACTAGTCAATCGAAATACCATTAATAATTTAATCGATTAAAATTTTTTTGATTAAAATTTATATATGTTATTATTTGCTTATTACATTCCGATAGCTTGCCTGTTTTGTTCGAAGCTCATTGGAGAAATATTAATTGATGTTACAAATAATTATGTTTTTCGTGTCTTTGTGATGTCATTGACATGTCATGTGCAGCACAAACCTGTACCTCAGAAAGAGTGCGTATTTGTAGTTTTTGACCTGCTGAACTGCTACGTCATTTAATTGTCCTTTATATATGTTAGGTTAATCGATTAAATTTTTATTATTGCTGCCAGCCGTAAATGTAACGTGTACTTTGTTGGGTTTCAGTGACCATGCATTGTTTGAATGCTATTGGTTGAATAATGGGCATGGCATGCGACCTGTAAACCAATTGTGCTTCATAAATCGTACAAGGTTTTCATTCATGGGACTTGGCCTGGTATTACTTTTGGATAAGTTGGCTGGCTAAAAAAACTTAAAACAAAAAGTACTGTGATTAAAAGTGCTATAATATTTTCTATTGTCAAGAATGATGAAAAATTTGGCATTCGTTTTGAATTCATTTTAAAGTCATTTTATTGTATTTTATGCTTGTTTGTTGTTTATTTGTAGTTGAATACAAAAGCTGTGATTCTGTCTCATCCAGAGGAAACTTCTCTACCACGCAGGTGTGCCATATTACATTTTGTTACATACTTATTGTTTACTTACACTGAATACACTAACATCATTGCTGGAAGCATGAGTGTGCTCGTGTAAAAACTAATATGCCGTTTGTCAGAAAGACTGCTTGCTGTAGAATGTCAGGCAGAGTTTTAAGTGTAATTTGTAAGTGCCGATCATGTGAACTCCTTATTTGAACTCACTCAGTGCTATGACCCAGTCCAGTGTCTGTGGCTGATAAAGTTGTACATCACATGTATATGCAGTAGCACAATAACTACAGTGTACTGTATTCATTGGTCAAAATGCAGTCATTCTGCTGCTTAGTAATAATAATAATAATAAGCAGATTTGTATTGCACTGTTAGGTCGTAACTTCAGAGGCGCTGGGGCCAGGCAGTGAGTTAGTGAGCACAGGAAAGACAGAAAGCCTGGGAGAAAAGGATCTTTAGCCTAGACTTAAAAGCTGTGACAGAGTTGCTATTGAGAACTTGGTAGCGAGTTTTACACAGCTGGAGCTGAGCAGCAGAAGGCGCGCTTTGCGAATGTCGTTGTAAGTGTTCGCCAGTAGTTTTGTATCACTGGTGTTTTGTTGACAGCGGGGCTTCATTCGTCGATCTGTTGTTGAACCTTGGTGCCAACAGCTGTGTATCTCTGCTGCTGTATGCTCTTCTTGAACACAAGCTGCTCATCCACTCCATGAGGCTGGATCTACTCACCAGTGTTGCGGAGGCGGTGACCAGTGTGAGTGTTATCTGTTTATGAGTGGCAGAGAGTACTGCTTCGAGTTAAATTCTAATCAAACACTGATTTTATACTCTATTCCTCATCTCTGATATAGCCATAACCAACTCCGAGTGTTTACATTTAGTTTAAGTAACTAAGTAAATCGCACGTAAAGTGCTGTACAAAAGCTTTTAAACGAGAGCGTCAAGGAATCCGAGGCACTGCATTAGCTGCTAGGGCTGTTAAAATTAGAGATGCACCGATAAGGCACTGGCTGCTGATCCACTGATTAATACAAAACACTGATTTTGCTGTTTTACTATAGGCTGAAGAGCCTATATTGTAAATACTCTACGGGGCAAAAATGGTCTTCACGTATTTGGCAATAACTCCACCAAAAGTGAACCGATTTGTATGATTTGTTATGGCTGCACTGAGAATGCTACTTAACAAAGTGGACTCGTGGAGTTGAGTCGGAGAGGGAGGGGTGGGAAGGAGGGTTGAAAGTGACTGCCAAACTGTGCGAACTGAGGAAGCCACGGAGCGCAAGCATTTATTCTCTTGGCCTCTCTCTGTTCGTGTCACTCGACCACCCGCAGAGCACACATTCTGCACTCTGCGTGCGTCGCAGCTGACCAACTCGTCACTCGCCAGTCTCTGAATTTACAGCGTTGTTATTAGCCCTCCTACACATACTGTAGGAGGGCCGGACTAGGACTAGTAACGGTCGCGGGCGTCTGTCTTCTGTCGGCTTCGTCTGTAACGCAGCGCATATGCAACGTAACTCACCAGGGGGCAGCACACAGTGGGCCAGTCGTGTTACGTCCCGTTAGGGCGACACCTTGCTGTAACGACTTTGGACACGAGGTGGTGACGGGGGAGAAGTATACACCCTACAGGCCTCGGATCGTTGTGCCCATCGGCCGGACACGCAGTACGGCATGAAGCTTCGAATATTCGAACTTCGTTTACCATCCTACCAATTGTGCAAATGACAATCGGCCAATACCAACGTACTAATCGGCCGATACCAATTATCGGCCGATTATCAGTGCATCTCTAGTTAAAATGAGATAGTAAATGGGTTTTGAATATTAGCTAATGTCAAACACTTTGGTTTTTATACTCTATTCCTCATCTCTGATATAGCCATATTTGTGTCTGTTATCTCCATGCTTGATATTTACCGAGGCTGTCTGTCACAGTGTCAGTCACTGTGTCAAAAATTGGAGTTGTTTTTTTCATCAAGCCTGGAATGAAACTCACTGGACAGTATTGCTGGGATATCTTTCTTATTATCTTAACAAATGTTAGATGCTATGAAATTTGTCGTGGATGACGATTCTGTGTTTCAACAAGACAGTGCCCAGTGCATTATGTAGTTGTCAGAATTGTTTGCCTGATATGTTACACTGAAAGTTTTGGTCTGTTCCAAAATGATGCACATGTCTGGAATAATGGACAGAATGTGGAAGGAAAATCATTAGGACAACAAGGGAAATGTGTGAAATGGAAGATGGCCACCATTCAAACGGTGTGTGTATGACCAGTCCAATTACCCCATCACATTAGAGTGTACAATATGTACTCTGTACATTGCAGTTGTTTCTGTGTTACAGATGATATTTCCATTTAGCTGGCAGTGTCCATATATTCCGCTCTGTCCACTTATACTTGCTGATGTCCTTGACTCTCCAACGCCATTCATTGTCGGTAAGCCATCTATTCACGTCTGTCATGCTCACGCCATTCCATGGTCATTGTTTGTAATATTGTTCACTATTCGTAATATTTTCAGCAGTATTGATTGTTCATCTTTACTTTCGATGTGTTATTTTATTTGCAAAGTTGAATGATTCTGCGGAAACAGAAAACATTCGGAAATGTTTATGATCATATGGTATTTTTTGTCTAAGATTTTAAGCATTTCACGTCGCTCTTGTCGTTTGTACTGCTGTAATTTAGGGATGGATTCACGATATTTTGACTGGTACGATCCGCCTCCAGACGTTACATTACTGGACCTCGATACTAACTCAGTCACAGTGTATGTATAACTCTTTACCTGGATTTACTATGTAGACTGTCCTTCATCAAAATATCTTACTAACTGTTAATATTAATTGCATATAAATTGTTAATAAATGTGAGTCATATTTGTTATGTGTTACTATACATTACGTTGTATTTATCATTAACTTATTAACTAATATGACTGCTACTACTAATACCACTTCCTTTAAATGGCAATTTTTCCAGGTAACCTTGGTCAGCTGGTTCCCCTCAGGTAAAGTAAAGTAAAGTATGCGTCGATCTGTACAGCGCATCGTCGTAGCTACCTCTAATGCGCTCAGACATGGATCACACAGTTTTATCTGCAAATTACACCATGCCTGCCTTTACTCCTCAGCCACAGGGCATCACCGCCCTTTGGCCGGTATCCATTTTACCGTCCCACGGAGGGTAGAAGGCTGAGTCGACCTGGGTGGTTGGTTACATACTGGAATGAGTGCTGCCTTCAGGAGTCGAACCCGGACACAGTCACCCATCCCAGTACTAACAGGGTCAGTGTAGGTCAACCTCGTTGATCGACGTTACTACTACGCCACGCCGCCACCAACCAACTCCCAAGTGTTCACATTCAGCTGCAAGGAGTAATCGAGCGCCGTAGGCGGGACGGTGCACCGGTAGTAAATGTAATATTCTGAAGTATTTATTCCATTGTCACATGCTGTTCTATTTATAACATTATGACTGTTCCTTTTAGGTAGACTCTTCTGAGTCGACCTAATAAAGTGGGTCTCATATGTTCATACGTCCGTCCGTCCACAATAAGTTTCTTTGATTTCAATGAAATTTGGCGTGTAGATAGAGGTTGATGAGTGATGCAAGACGGTATGCAGCATGACCTGCTCCAAGGTCAAGGTCAATGTCATGAGCCCTTGAAAGTTGGAAATCTGGCCATTTTCAAAAACTATCTCCGCCATTTACAATGAGAGCTGGCAACTGACCACTGATTCTTAAACTAGGGCACAATATCTAAATTTGATCAGGCCGGATTTTTCATATTTGTCCTATTTTTTATGTTGCGTGACTTTGAACTTGGCAGAAATGTCAGTTGTGAAGAGTCGACCTTCAGTCCCGTACGGGCTAATTTATTTCATTGAAAGCAAATATTTTGTACTGCACGTTGAATTTCACTCAGTTGTTATAGCATGCATTGGTTGCCTGATCTTTGAGTGATTCTGGCTTTGTTAAGTAAGTAAATAAGTAATATTTAATGTCTGCATAAGGTGCATTATGTTTTGTTCTGAATACATGTTGTAAAATGTCTTGTTTGGTTAATTGCCTAATATACTGATTATTATTTATTTGTAGTCCTCTTGAGAGGGCCCATCATACTGGCAAACTGTTGCCTAAGGTAAATAGATAGTTGCAGTTTTTAAGTGCATTTCTAGCAATACACATTTTATGTTGGCGTGTGTATTGAAATCTGATACTACTAATGTAGATGTTTCTCAACATGTTGATATTCATCATAATCATCAGCAGCAGACATTTATTACGTCGCCCACAGGAGCGGTTGTGAAGTATTGTGATGAGCATGTCTGTGTGTCTGTCTGTCTGTCCGCAAGGATATCTCTGTATCCTTAAGCACGATCTGTTCTCACATTGTGGTAGCTTGTTGTTATGGTAACAGTGAATGTTGGCCAAGAAACAAATATGCTTTGATGCATGGACATAGGAATGCAAAGTTAATTTAGTGTTAATGGGACTTAGGCTGCTGGCAAAGTCTAATATCTACGATTGCCTTGTTAGAAATTGTCATGCACAACTTACAGATACAAAGAATAAAATTTATAAAGTATTTGTTGGCAATAGTAGTCTTTGTACAACGTGTAAATAAAGAATTTGTTTTCATTGACACTCTTTGCTGTTGGAGATCTACTTGTTAGGTCGACTCTATGAGTCGACCTAATAAAGTGGGTTTCAAATGTCCGTCTGCCCGTCCGTACGTCCGTCCGTCTGTTCATACACAAAATGTTTCTTCGATTTCGATGAAATTTGGTATGTAGGTATAGGTCGACGAGTGATGCATGACGGTATGCAGTATGACCCAATCCAAGGTCAAGGTCACGAGCCCTTGAAAGTCGGAAATTCGGCCATTTTCAAAGGCTATCTCCTCCCCATTTATAATGGGGCTGGCAAATGACCGCAGATACTTAAATCATGGGGCACGTGACTTTGAAGTTGGCAGTAAGTAGGAGTCGACCGCCAGTCCCGTACGGGGCTAATTTATTTTTATTTATTCATTCATCACGGGCTGCAAATGTCTGTGATGAGATGAAACGGTAATGTTCAGTTGAAATGTGATGTGATGAGGTTGTGATAAGTGCAAGATTATGTAATGATGACGTCGTGTGTTTGATGCTCAGAGGGCAAAGAGCCAGCTGAAGTCAACTCTGGAACGGCTGCACAAGAAGGCTTTCTCAGACCTCTCGAGCCCAGAATCTGTGGCTGAACAGAGCTCATTGACCCTTGAAACTGCACGCAGTCATAAAATGGTGAGATATGGGCTTTGTCATGTGGCAGTCAGAATGTTAATTAATTTGGCCATTTTTGGCGGGGGCGGGGTACTGAAGATGATTACTGCATTTCAAATATTGAATTGTTGTGTTTAGTTCATATTCTTCGGTACCAAGCCAAGAGATTGTCTGGGAAGAACGTCTTCATAATGACCTATTCAGTGTTATGTATGATGCAAACCTTATCTCAATTTATTAATGCTTTTAAAGGTTAGATAATCATTAATTACTGAAAGATTCATTGTCAAAGAAATATATTTGTAACCTTGTGGACCCAGGCGGGAAACTAGCTTTCACATTCCTTTCACGAGTCATGCTTATGACTAGCAATGCTTTACAATTTCTGAAGTCACGAAGTAGCGGATGATTGGCATGACCTAATAGTACCACAGTGGCCATCCATTGTCTGCACCTGCAGTTGCCCCAGTTAACTGCACTAGTCAGGGAGGTGTGACTAACAGGTAAACATCTGTCAGATCTATTTTGATAACATTATCTGCGCTTAAGATAACTGGCTGCATGTACTCCATTAAGTGGTGTGTGAATGGATTGGCAGACCATGATGGAAACTTCAATTCAAGAAGCTTTCCTGCACTTCATGGCTTTGCTGTTGAAAGGCTATGCAGACTATCTGTTGCCAATCACTGCGCCACCCACCGTGACCACCACGAATGTCAGGTCTCTCTTTGACATCGACGGCAAGTTTTTCCTGTTCTTTATCTGCCACTGGCTTTGTTGAAAGCTGTATTACTGGTTGGTGCATAAAACCTGGAACATCAGCCACTATGAGTAATACCTGGTATTTGACTTAGTAATGTAGTAGTGCGTTTGGTATGTCAAAACTTTATTACATAAATCCATTTCTGTGTTACAGCAATACAGACGGACAATGTATGCACGAAATGTTTAAAATCTCAGGCAGTAAAAAATACTTTTGTAAAGCAGGTAACGATTAAAAAATTTTAATCTTAAATCATTGATTGAGCGTCTCTAATGACTACTTAGTCTATTGAAATCGATTAAAACCAGTAACTCAATAACCGTTTTACGTTGATAATGGTCACTAAGCGGGTGAGTGTGTTTGTGGAATCTCGTAGGTTTTCTGCGTGGCGTCGACCGATCGTACAAGCGATTTTATCGCCTGTTGATCAACACTCAGGCGTTCAGTCACTTCATACACGAGAGATCATTCGGCTGCGATCGACTGGGAACGCTGACGTCACGTCGCTCTGGGGACCTTGCGTTCTTCGACGAGTGTGTTCAGCAGATTGACGACTACGATGGAGAGACCAGCTTTATTGAGTTCGATGATGTCCTTCCACCGAGGTTTCTTGCTTAGACAAGTAAAAATAAACTTGATGTGTGGCAAAGCCCCACGTGATCCCGCCCGACGCACAGCCTGACTGTTGCTGCCATCTGGCGAATATGAGTATACCAATAATGCGTGGCAAAGCCGAGCATGTAGTTCATCCTGCACAAACTCACTAGCAAAACTCCTGGGTTACTAGACCAAACTTCAACAAATTTTTATGAGATGTTGAGGGATCATTGGCGGTGTTAACATGCATATCCATTTTGCAATCCTTCCATCTGTTATGGAATGCCAGTGGTAAGAATAAAGATGGGTATGCCAATTTTTGCCAGTTTACGCCAAAAATTGGTTACCATAGCAACATCCCATGAGCGATTGGGGAAAGAAGGTCAGATTGATCATGCCCACCCATATGTGTACCTATCATAACAATTTGGTAAAGATCGGTCCAGTACATTCTTAAATAGTTTATCTTTAAGGGATCATCAGAAAATGAAGACAGTAACCGTTGCAGGTCATATTGCCCTTCTGCTTGCTTATGCTGGGCAGGCTAAATAAATATTCACATTTCTATACCGTCATCAGGTCGTAATGTCAGAGGTCGTAATGGTCACAGATTACAGAGGACACCGTCAAACCCTGTTGTCTGCCCGAGAAATTAGTCTGAAAGCCTGCACACTGTTGATCCTGATCTGATCACACTCAGGAATTGAACCATGGTCCATGCTGATAACTGTTGAAGCTCCTGCTGTTGCACTAATTAAAGCCGGTAGATGGTGAAATGTCCTTGTGCTGCTGGTTAGTTCTGCATGATCTGGTTTGTGACAAACAGTTGGCTCCATGGACTGTCTCTTATCTGTCCAATGTCTGTTGTCAAGAGGATCTGCCGACTCCGTTTTGACGGCAATTTCCAGGTAAACCTGGGTTTGCTTTCTTCCTTCTCTTATTTTAGAACAGAAGCTTCAGGGATAAATGGCATAGGTTTTCGCGAGCTGGATGCCTGCGAATGTCTGCTGTTGAGGGAATATGATGTCGAAATTGATCGAACTAACTGGCTTTGTCAATCGAACGTGATATGTTTTGTGTCTGTGTTTTTAGCCCGCTCACCGTGATCGTAATGCCACCAGAAGCAGAGGGTGATGCAGTCTACAGGTACTGCTGCCTCTTGTTCTTACCCACGCTGGCTGTATAGCCAGTGGCATGGGTATAGCATTCAGTCGTGTCTGTCTGTCTGTCTGTCTGTTTGTCCGCACTCTAAAAAGAAAACGGTTTGAGCTATCGACACCAAACTTTGTTCACCTATGCTTTATAGCAGTCGCTCAGTTTGCATTGACCCAGAGGTTAAAAGGTCAAGGGTCAAGGTCACACGGTTTAGAAAACCGTCACGGTCCCACGGCTGCTGGTGATGCGTGCTGCTACAGTCGTGTGCTGCTGCTGCTGCTGGCATGGATCTGCATTTTGATTTGACTGCCTATGTTTTCCAGTTGTTATCTCCTACTACACGTCTCAAGCGCTAGTCGATATGATGCACTCAGCAGCTCTAGCTAACATAACAGTGGGATGGTTAGAGAGCGTCTGCTTTTGGACTGATCAGCAGTACTCAGTGGTGATGGTGGGTGTGGATGATATTGGCCTACGAGTCGGCTTACAGCCCAAGATGATTCTCTGTTCATCATGCAGTGGATATGTCATGATGATGCAAACATACATAACCATGAGTATTATTTGTTCTTTTTTCCTGTTATTATTATTATTATTATTACTGGCCCGCCTAATGGGCGAGTATTGTTTTGCTGTCTGGCGTCTGTCGTCGTCTGTAACGCTGCCGGCGGGCAGGCTGGCCGGCCGCCGTGAGCGTGGGAATGCGGCATGGGAATGCTGCCGGAGGTTGGGCGGGCAACATGCTGCTGCTGCTGCTGCTATCTT
>Ga0209363_1001220_pt1 | contig 11964 bp, 8 predicted proteins | sample WorMetexBAHAMAS3_FD_187385 | JGI IMG/M metagenome (GOLD analysis project Ga0209363, IMG submission 187385) | Marine gutless worms symbiont microbial communities from Max Planck institute for Marine Microbiology, Germany - Inanidrilus exumae... | ecosystem: Host-associated > Annelida > Digestive... | reverse complement strand
ATTCTCAGCACAGAAGATAGCTTTTACATTTATGAAAGGTCGCTGACTGAAATAAATGTGATCGCTAGCTTCTGTGCGTTGAATTTGCGGATAAAATTTTGATATTTGCTGTTTTAGAACGGCGGCTTTTACAATAAAGAAAACTGAAGCCAGTTTTTGTTTTTATAATTACAGTTAGTGATGGCGAGATACAGCACTTTAAGGAAAATGACCGCTATGATATAATATTAAACAAAATCTTGCCATACGATGTGACACAGAAACATTGCATCACATTTAACAACTGTGTAATGACCTACGTCTACAATGCAGTTAACCGGTGTCGCCAACCGTCTGTCAGTTAAGTCACTCAGTGGATAATATCGTTTGTTTTAAGCAGTGAACTGTCCAACAATTAACAATGGGCTGTTGTGCTGCCACAGTGGTTGCATGGCACAATGGCAGAACGTCAGTCTTTGGCCGGCAAACTTTCCCTGTCCTGCGCTTGATCGGCAGGTGACGGGTGACGGGTAAACCATCCGCTATAAATGAGGCAACTAGGCCAACTCAAGCCTTTCATTATACCGAGGTCGATAAATGAGTAGTAAGCTGTAATCGGATGTGTGCTACCTCACTCTCACTCAGGCGGCGCCATCTGGTGAATGCTTACGGAATAAAGGCAGCATGGCTCATTCCATTCGTGGATAAACGTGTGGGTGGCAGGTAAAACTGTGTGATCCCTCGTTAACTTGTGCCATTCCTGAGAGCACTAGAGGCATTTGCGTAATGTGCTATACAAACTGACACTTTACTTTACTGCTGCATATTTGGCCGCATTTGCCCTCCACCAAGACTACGCAGTCGCCGACAGAACTTGGGCGTGTGTATCTGTTTGCATGTTCCCTCACGCCTGCCTAGTGCCCACACCCCACTACGCATCGTCGCTGTCTGCATGTTGTATACATGGTCTCCTGTATGACTAACCGTGGGAAGACTACTGCCTGCAACCATGGTTTAATGACGTCGTTTGACTGGCATTGCTAGTAGTATATGAAATTTCTTATAAGGCTAAGCAATCGCCTTTTTCTAGCATTTATTAGATTACTTTTGTATCGTATAAGAACACTGAATGTGCACGAATAAATTCACAATGGCACAATAGTACATTAAAGACAATTATTACAGGTTCTGAAAATGCTTAAGACTGGCTTAAAATTATCAACAGTAAATTATAAGTTACCACCATTTATATAGGCCCACATGCAATGTAAACGAAATCCAATAGAGCTTTTGTTCCAATGCTGCACATGTACAAGCGTGACTCAAACTTTGTTCGTCACTGTCCAGTCCTGCAATGTCCAACTTTGCAAATGCATCCGTCGTTCTCCGGTCCTACACTGTCGACCCAGTTATTTCGTTGTCCATCTATATCCAGTCCTCCCTTCTCAATCAACCCCAACATACAATGGTGGAATATGCAATGCAGCCTCCTAGAAGGAAAGCCCTGTTATAAAATGGCAACAAATGTAGTGGATTAGCAGTCTTGTACTTAGGCCACTCTAAATAACTCTAATGTAATAATGTAATGTAAATGCAATTAGATGAATAAAAAGCAGTCTGTAAGAGAGAACAAAATAGTGACAACATGGTACCTGGCAAACAGCCGTGCTGAACACTGAGTGGAATGGCAAATACGACTGAAACACACAATACAGTAACTGCAGCAGTACAGATAAATTACACAAGAGTCTGAAGCATTCTTCAAATACACTAGTGTGCTACTGTCACTACTTAGAACTGATAGAGAGTAGTATACTCACTACGATAAATAACTATTAAACAGAGCTGTAAGAATGAACTCTAATATCCATCAAGCTCCATCGTATTCAGCATATGAATAATGATTTGGTGGAAGTAAGACGCTGATTCACTGGCCATGCTCAGCAGCAGCCAACATACATTGAGATGACTTGGCAAACCACAACAGAGAGATAACAGACACAGTGGCGGTGAATGTGAAACAAAATGATTTGAACGTATGAGAAACTGCAGAGTCAGATGCAACTCATTAATACATCTCAACTGATACATCTGAACCCGAATCCACTATCGCCAAAAATTCTCTTCCAAGCTTGATGTCCTGGTTTGCAAGGCTTTTAACAGCCAGGCACCATAACATCTCATGGATGACTGTCAGCTCATAACTGCAACTTCGGCTGTCAGATGACTTCAAGCATTCCACCTCGGAACATGTTTCCGCCTTGGTGACTGTGCAATCGATGCTGCCAATACGTGAGTTCGAAAGAGACTTCTTGTTCATATCCATCACAGTGACTCGACATAAGAAAAGTTTTGCTGGTCACTAAAGACGCATTTTTCATCAAGATTGCAGTGCTGAGTGACTGTTAGTCTTGGTGCACAGACTATAAATATTCATACTTACTTACTTACTTACTTACTCACTCCTCAACTTTTTGTACAATTTACACCACACACACAAACGTCAGTTAACTGCTATTTTTCAGGTGAATCTGCTGGAACTGCTCTGGAATAATTACGCTGGCCACGTCCAGTGGTAAGCGTAATGTAACGGTATGGCAATGGCATCCGTCCGTCTGTCCATCCCGTCAGTGCACACTCAACGTGACTTACCAGGGGCAGCACATGACATGGCCAGCATACATGTCCATGCAAGTACTACGAGGATGGACAGACATATTTGTTACGACAAGAGACTCAGCTGTTGCAGACGGACTGCAAGGCGGGCTAAGTTAGTTGAAGTGTTGTCAACTGTGATACAAATGTATGACAAGGCTTGCAATAGGTGAATGACCTTGAATTTCACTCAAGCTCATCAAAAATGGCACTGCTCAGTAGGCAATATGTCACTTCCTATTAGTGATCTGTAGCATTAGCGTCTATCTTGCACTGTTTTCCAGAACACTTATATATTTACAGTGTACGTGAATGCCAGTGATCTGGAAAATTCTTTCCGTTTCAATACGACAGTTAAATTACAGCTTTATAATTCGCAGATAAACATATAAAGGCTACTGCATTCTATGTTTTCCCAGGTATAAGGTTTGGAAAAGTTTCAAACAACTGAAACACCTTCAAGCTCACTTAAGGTCACTGGTTAACGGCTACACTTGATAGACCACATATGATTTTCTTTTAGTCTTCCACTGTAGCTATGTCCTTATGTTGTTCCGTTTCTGAGATATTATCACTTATTTGCCAAAATTTAACGAGGTCACATGACCCAAATACACCCCTTTCAGGGGTAATCTATCATACATACATTAATACCCGCCATGATCAATCTGCATACCAAATTTGAAGTGCCTATCTTCACCCATTTCAGAGATATGATAAGGGCCCAAAATTTAAAAGTTAGCCACGTGACCCTAACCACGCCCATATGGCACTGGCTACTTGTCATGGTTTACCTATGTACTAAATTTGAAGACTTGTATTGTAGCTTCACCCATTCTAAAGATATGAACGATTCCCAAAATGTAGAAACAGGATTTGAGATGGTTAGGGTCACAAGGTCATCGGCAGCACTACCATTTGATAAAGCATACATAAATTTGTACTCAACTTTCTTGGTCACGTGGCATAGTGGTTAGAACGTTGGTCTTTCACCGGTGAACTTTCGCTGTCCCACACTCGACCTGCAGCTGACGGGTGACCACTTATGATCCATTAAAATTATCACCTCGTTACATCACCTCGTCTGCTATATGTCAGCCAAGTAGGCCAACTCAGCCTATCATCCTTCCAAGGTCAATAAATTGAGTAGTAAGCTATATCAGATGTGTACTGCCTGGTTCGGGTGGTGCCATCTGGTGAATGCTTATGGAGTAAAGTCAGGATGGTCGTGTGGGTGGCAGGTAAAAACTGTGTGATCCCATTAACACATGCCATTGTGTAGCGCTTCGTGACTGTTTAGGCCGTAGGAACGCGCTATATAAGTACCTCATACTTTACTTTACTTTACTTTTTACTTTATGTATCTATCTTATACCATTTCGATATATAGTGTGTTATTTGTCCAAAATCGAAATTTCTTTCTACCCCACACATACTTGGCACCCACATTAGGGATTATGCCATTGGAATTTCATTAACTTCGGTAACAGATCTGTTCACGAAGTGAACGTATTATAGTATAATTTGTTGATGGTTGTGATGCAGACATAAAGGAGATAAAAACCCATGACCGTTAACCACTGTGAGTTGAGTTAACTCGTTTCATAAAACTATAATCCATAGGCTACGATAAGGCATTGTTTGCATTATGATAAGTTTAGTCATTCTGACAGAACTCCGGCTTATGACAAACGAATAGACGAACAAATGGACAGACAAAGGGACATAGCATACACCATGCTAGCATAGCGTTGTGTGGTAAAAAATAGAATATTATTACACTGGTTAGCAAACAATATCAAAATAACATTTGCCGAATCACAATGCTCTAGAACAATTTAACATTATGTTTTCTGAAACAGTGTGTACAGTACACTGTGTCCCAGAAAAAATCCAGACAGTTTTAGCTGTAAACTTGAGCAAGCATTAACCTATTTAAGTAATTTTTGGCAGACATATTACACAGAACTTAGAAAATCAAAAGCATGTATATTTTTTCATCTCATCTACCGCACGTTCTGCACTACGTTGCAAAACACAAAAACATAGAATTAGCATATTTTCAATCAAGTGCTGTCACTAATGCTTTGCCAGATTTCAATCAGCTGCTGCTTGGTTTGTTCAATCATGCTGACTCGCAATGCATAATCACACTGCTGTATGAATTCCTAAATCTTGTAGTCATTAAGTTTCATATCTGGGCTGTTAAGTGCTACAGCTCTGTAGAAATGAAGCAGAGTTTTCACTGCAGCAACATGACTGTGTTGCATGCCACATGCACCGGTTCACTGCCTTGTCTTGCTGAAAGACACAATTACCACCTGTGACGTGCTAGATTGCAGCTAACATTTGTTACATGATATTCCACAGATATCCCTAAGATATCCCAGCAATATTGTTCATTTGGTTTTACTGTGTGCGATGTAAAAATGCAATTTTTGACACAGCGATTAAAACTTGGTAAGCAACGAGTGTGTGTAACAGACGGCTGGATACTACACACCCTTTCTTGGTCCTGTTTTTAATGCTGACAATATGCAAACAGTAGATCACTTTGTGAATGAGGGTAGTTCAAATATGGATCTGTCTGTACGATGTCTAAGTGAAAAGACGGAATTCCCGCGTTTACAGTTTTGCAATGTAGTGCAGATGCATTAATTACGTAAGTTGGAAAATACAGCACCTCTGATTGCCTACATTCCAAGTAAGACTTCTGCCAAAAAATTGTTACAATCAGAATAATGCTTGTTCAAGTCACTGCTAGAAATGCTGGGATCCTTTTTTGTGACACAGTGTAGTTACATGCACAAAAGACGGCACACTTACATCTTCACTGACTGTCTGCTGAAGTGTCTTTGCCAGCTTAGCCATAGTGCGTGCGTGTTCAGTCCCTGGTACATCATACACAAACATCATCAACCACAAAGATTCACTCCAGTATGCCATTCAGCCATTCATCACTATTAGAGATGCACCGATAAGGCACTGGCCGATTATCGGTCGGCCGATAATCGGCGCCTAACAATCGGCCGATTACCAATTAATACAAAACACTGATTTTACTGTCTTATTATAGGCTCAAGAGCCTATATTGTAAATACTCTACGGCGCTTGAAACGGTCTTCACGCATTCCGCAATAACTCCACCGAAACTGAGCCGATTTGGATGATTTGTTATGGCCAGAGTGAGATCGCTACTTAACAAAGTTGACTCGCAGAGTCGTGTCGGAAAGGGAGGGGTGGGAAGGGGGGTCGAACGTGACCGGCAAACTGTGCGAACTGAGGAAGCCGCGAAGCGCAAGCATGTACTCTCTTGGCCTCTCTCCATTCGTGTCACTCGACCACCCGCAGAGTGCACATTCTGCACCATGCATGCCTTACAGCTGACCAACTCGTCACTCGCCAGTCTCTGAATTGACAGCATTCTTACTGGCCTGCCTACACATAGCGTGGGAGGGCCAGACTAGTAACGGTCGCGGGCGTCTGTTGTCTGTCGGCGTCGTCTGTAACGCAGCGCATATGCAACGTAACTCACTAAGGGGCAGCACGCGGCAGGACAGTCGTGTTGCGTCCCGTTAGGGCGACACCTTGTTATAACGACTTTGGACACGAGGTGGTGGCGGGGGAGAAGTATACCCGTGCAGGCCTCGGATCGTCTTGTCCTTTGGCCGGATCACGCAGTACGGCAGGCGTACTTGGATCGTCATTTCGCTGCCGGTGCCCTTCCAGACGCCACCCGATGGACGACCACCCACGCCGCCACTGTACACGCCACCGATCGACACGCCAGGACTGGCGGCCCGGGCGCCCAGGCGGCTGGGGCTGATCTGACTTTAATGTTCCGAGGCACTGAGTAATTCCGGTTTGGTGTGTATGAGCATCCAACTTAGCAGGACTGTCGATTACACATCATGCAACTGCACATGTCTTCACACTGCAGCTTTGTCATAGTACTGACAGTCCAGTTCACTCGGCTCATGGCAAACCACCATTCCTTCAGGCGAACTCCAATTATTCATATTTCGTCTAATTTTGACAGTAATATTCCGCCGAATGCAAATACATTATTCGACCTACTATTCGGTCTGATTAGAATACAAATAGAATGTTCGGTACAGCCGTAGTTTAAATAAAACTTCATCCTGACCAGCCGTGGCCGAGACGAAGTGAAAGAACGGATTGCAGCTGAACTCACAAATGCTTGTCCGTCTGTCGATGAAACTGACGAGATCCTTGACAAATTTGGACCACAACTGAGCACGATGCAGAGCAATCTCGACGCCGTTTTCCAAGTTGTACAGCACCTCATCAAGCAGACAGTCAGCAGATTCAGCAGCTGCAAGCTGACTTCTCACGTTACCATTCACCAGCACCTGCCGATCACTGATGCAGTCCAGAGACTGAAACACACCACAGACATCAATCACAGCATGTAAAAAACCTGGTTTCCTAGTACAGTGTGACTATCAAATCCACAATAACTAACAGCACTGATACTGTACTGCACTTTCTGTCTCACATGTTTTCCTCTCCCAAGATCCACCAAGGGGCCGACGTGTTGCACATTCTCCGTCCCTTTCTTCCTCCTTCAAGGTCATTCAAGGGCACTGGCAATGGTGCCACTCAATAGGCCACATATATTTCCTATTAGTCTTCCATTGCAACTATGTCGCTATCTTGCACCGTTTCAGAGATATTATCACTTATTTCCCAAAATTTAAAGAGGTCACATGAATCTGAACATATCCCTTTTGGTAGAATACATCAGCATGCATACACTCGTACTCCTCTATATCAATCAGCACACGAAATTTTAAGTATCTAGCTTCACCAATTACAAAGATATGACTGGGGGCAACATTAAAATAAACGGGTCACGTGACCCTGTCCACACCCCTTTTAGGGGTGGTTTAGTCTAACTGCATGCAAAATTTGATGATTCAAGCTTCAGCCATTCCAGAAATATCATTGGGACGACAAAATTTAAAGTGGGTCACGTGACCCTGACTGCACCCTTTTAAGGATGATATGTCATCCTTATGCTGGGACTTGACATAGCCTACATGCATGCATAGTTTGACCACTTCAGCCGTTCCGGAAATATGGTTGCTGCTCAACAAAATTTACACGGTTCACCTGACCTGACCGTGCCAGTGTCCCACCGACACATCAGTAACAGTTCCCAAGTGTCTTATAGTCACGAAGACAGACAAACGGACTGACAAAGCCAGAGCATATAGGCCTACCACATAGTGCTACATACTGGCAGTGTTTTCAAAAGTGAAAAAATAAGGTCACTGCTTTGTATTACATATTTACAGATCCATGTCGTATCTACATCACTACACATTAAGGTTTAGGTTAGATGTGGAGATTTACAGTAATTTATGGTATTTACACTGACCCTTGTAAACACTGCAGCTAGTTTACTGAACTGGGCCTAGAATTTTCGTTTACCTACATGTATACACAGAACCAGTCAAATCTCCTTGACTGAGCTTCACACTAGCGTTATTCACTTAGCATGCTGCACACTGCACTTAGTCCACCTTCACAACGACGCATCACCATTGTTCATCACAGAGCACAACTTAGCAAATAGGGGTGCGACAAAACACTGCATTGTATGAGTCAGACCCCAGAAAAAGTAAAAAAATACATCGCTAAAATGTCACATAAAACTTGCTAATTTGCAGGAAGTTAAGATCAGTGTGTAAAAAAGCCGTATGAGGACTACGAGATGTTTGCAGGAAGACATTACAATCCGATGGCCCACATTGGACAACATGTGGTTGCTGTGTATACATCGTTTAAGGCCTAATAACAAGTGCCTTTGATGAACAGTAGAACTTTGCTCAACACTTTGAGTGGTCGAGATGCAGTACGAGCTGCGGTACGAGCTACGGTACGTGTCAAGTATAAGATCATCAAAGTCATTACACTTCTAATTATACGCAATATGATGAAAACAGAAAGAGTAGGCTATTCAAGAAACGGCGCCACAGTTTCAGTATTACGAACAGGTTATACAGGGGTCTACTGTATAGTGTACCACTCTAATGCTAACCTAACCCTAATCCTAACCATAACCCAGACCCTAACCAAATTCCTAACGTGTTCCTTGAGTGTGGCACAGTGGTAGAACGTCAGTCTTCGGCCGGCGTACTTTCTCTGTCCTGCGCTCGACCTGTAGCTGACGGGTGACCACTTATGTGGGTCAACTGTCTGCTATGGGTCAACCAACCAGGCCAACTCAGCATTTCATACCTTCGGGGTCGATAGATGGGTAGTAAGCTGCAATTAGATGTCTCTTACGTCAGTTATAGGTGGCGCCATCTGGTGAACGCATATGAAGGAAAGGCAGGCATGGTGTATTTGCAGGTAAAACTGTGTGATCCATGCCTGAGCGCTTTGAGATATACACAGTATATAAAAGACACTATATAAATACTCTTCCTTTCCTTTTCCTTTTTAACCATAACCCTAGAGTGGTGAACTATTGGATGTAGATGGGCTGAGTGGTCGTGCAACATCTGATAAGTGAGTAGTCATCAAACGTGGACGTAATTTGACAGCCAACACACACTGTGAAACTGAGCAAGAACCGGCAGCAACGCTATCAACAGATGTGTATCATTTGCGTCTGATGCAACGTTTCGTGACTTTCGTCGGACCGAGCCATTAGTCAGCGGTGGGCATGGCAACTGGCAATATGTCACAAAATTGAAGGTGGACACTGGGCAGACACAAAGTACAGACATTTGTCAGCGTAATTTTGTCTTTATACAGCTGCAGATGTACTCCTGTAATAATATAACAAGGTGTCGCCCAAACCGGACTTAACACGACTGGCCCACCGTGCAGCTGTGGAGCTATAATTAGACTGGAGGTGGCATGACAACATCGCCTGGCCTGCGTGTCTAAGTCACATGCAGGCCCGTCGTGGAGCGTTACAGACGACGACGACAGATTTCCACAACAGTTAATAGTCTTGCCCCCTACATTATGTACAGGGGGCTAGTAATAAGGCAAAAATTCTAAACTACAACTAATTAATTAGAAGCAAACATTAAACATAAATAAATACTCCTGGCATTGAGTAACTATCAACCTAAAATACTATGCATTACTGGGGTCCAATGCGGTGTTTAGCTGGTCCAGCAACTTTGTAATAGACGGTTGGTGTTGCATAGTCGTTATGCATACGTCCTACTGACGTAGGCATAACGCCAAAAAAACAATTTTTAATGGCTGATGGGGGTCAAGCGGGCCAATACTGCATCATGGTGTAAAATTTCATGGCCACCGGTCAAACCATTGCTGAGATATTGGAAATTTATAAGCACGTGGGTGGAAGTTTTGGACCATCCACAAACAGTACTTGGTGGTCTTTATCATAGTGCAAAATTTGGTTGGCATTCATACAGTAATTAATTTCGGTAATACGCAAGTATCAATATTTTGCTAGTTTGGCTTGAAAATGCCTATTCACACCCCTTTGGGCAGTTTTTTGGGTTTTCATCCCTAAATGTTAAAGTTTACGTGAAGACCCTCAAAAAGGCAAAAACATGTTATTTGAGCCATTAAGCATTAAAATCGTCCTAAAAGTGACCTGTAGCCCCAACAAAAAACATTAACAAAAAATTGACATGGAAAGGCGCTTTTTCATGCATGCACAGAGCCATAACGGCTGAATCAATTCACAGCATATTTTGCACATCAACTCCTTGGGTGAACATAGCAGTATACTTGAAATGGTATCCAAATTATTTCTGGAGTTCAGGAGAGGTGGGCATGGGAATTCTGGCCACTCCTAGTAAAGTATTGGCTAGTAACACCGTGCACTGTGCTATCATGCATACATGTGACTGTTAGCAGCTGACATTGTACCACGACTACGACTTGTTAAGATGCCAGCAAATAGTCATGTTGTTATTAATATTATTACATTTTAACACTCAACATACAGTGACATGTTAAAGTGAACAACTCATTGCAACAATAACTTCTTTAGTCACAGCTAAAGTTGAACAAACCACTAAATTGAGTTGCAAACATTCATACAGCTGGATATGCTAATGTGCATGCATAATCATACCTTTGCTTTTAACAAAGACGAAGACTGGTCTGTATCCACTACAAGAATTTCTGTTATTCTGTCAAATGACACAGAACAACTGACGTTACCCATGCATCACGTGAAGATACTTAATACGCAATATACAGCACATCAACAAATCACTCATTCGTCACACGAGTGAAATAATTCACAGTTTGCAATGTCACATCATTCGGATTATTGCAGACAGAAAACCAGTTAAATATCATCAACATATTTTACATAACATGTATCATCATCATCCAGATCTCTCATTCCCTGTAAAAGCCGCCGCTTTAAAAAACATATATCAAAATCTTATCTGCAAACTCAATGCACATTTATATCATTTCAGCAGCCTTTAGTAAACTACAGGCCGCTGACTGATATAAATGTGATAGTTAGCTTCTGTACAAAGAATTTGCAGGCAAAATTTTCATAACTGCTGTTTTAAAGCGGTGGCTTTTACAACAAAGAAAGCTTGACTTAGCCATTTTACACATATTTTTATTTTTTACAATAAAACAGTTTTTGCACAATCCTCTTTATATGAGCAACCACAATGATCATTATTGCCATATAATATAACACGTGCAATGTTTCTGTCACAAAAAGGAGTTAAGATTTAAAAATTCCAGCACTACCAGTGGCAAACAAAATTAGTGCAGAACCTTATGAAATGGCAGCATATATAAAATACAGTTTTGCTGAGAGAAGTTTAAAGTACTCACGCCTTCTCTGCTAACTGTAAACATTTCTTGCTAAGCACTGTTGTAAGGCTATCTATGGTACGGATGACTTCATTGACGTTTTCACGGCTGGAATGACCGCAGCACTCTGTGAAAAATCATTTCAACAAAATCAAGTCAGCATCAGTCGTAGACCAATAGCAATATACCTCACACACGACTGAAGCTAACACCGCTCACACCAACATCAATGACACCGACATCAATGACAGTGACATTAATGACTCTGCTCACTTCACAAGTCATTTCCATTCTGTGTCAACTTAATCTTTCCATCTTCATTTTATTACCGCACGACGCTATGCTAGCACGGTAAGCAAGTAATTAAGTACGTAAGAGAGCTTTTAAGGTACAATAATCAAAAAGTCACGATGCGCCATGGTTGACTAAACCCTAACTAGAAACCACAAGCATCGCCGAGCTGCTGCAAAACCGGCAGCATGCGCGCAAAACCCCCTAATGCTGTCAACACTAGGAGGGGAG